>Ga0116231_10005289_pt1 | contig 25483 bp, 22 predicted proteins | sample S1TSphgellanicum_2_FD_89695 | JGI IMG/M metagenome (GOLD analysis project Ga0116231, IMG submission 89695) | Host-associated microbial communities from peat moss isolated from Minnesota, USA - S1T2_Fd - Sphagnum magellanicum MG | ecosystem: Host-associated > Plants > Peat moss > Unclassified... | reverse complement strand
TTTTTTTCCAATGTAATTTCATGGTTCAGCTCAAAAGTGCACAAACAGAGTGTAGTCATGAACTTTGTTTTTGGATGAGAATGATCTTGAAGTAAACTTGCTTTGAGTTCTCTCTTTCGCAATCAGAAAGCTCGCTTTGAGTTTCTCTTGCCCCACATGTAGTTCCTTCATGACAACAGCATGTGACACCAAGCACAACTTATGCAGGCTTGTTAAAAGCATGATTATTAGAGATGGGAGTCTATCAGGAGTCTTGCTGCTGGAGACCATGTGAGATCATTTAGCCATCTTGTTTCCAGCTTTAACATATGTGCCTTCACTGCTGCTTATACTCTTCAAAAATCAAAGCTTGTGAAGTGATAACCAGTTTCATTGAATTGTACCCAATTTCGCTCACTTTCCAGTTGCACTCAGTTGGGGATGAAACAAGGATTTGAGCAAAGCTAGGGCCCAAATACAGGGTGACTTTATGGATATCAACCTCATTTTTCAAAATTAAATTTTTTTCATATGGATTTTCTGGTTGTTGAATTGTGGTCTGAAAAACATTTTGCTATTGAAGAAACCTGGTGATTGATGATGGCTCAGAGTGTCATTAGTTAGAAATCTCATCAATATGATTTTTCGAGTGAAATTATGAGCCTTAAAGCTAGTTCATAGTTGCAACAGCAATTGAGCTAACCAGAGTTTTCTGCTGAACATTTGTCAAGCACATTTCATTTGAACTTGCTGGTATCCGAAATTGGAGGAAGTACACCCCTACACAAATCCAAGTTTTTGGTAGAGAAATATTCTCCATGTGGACCAAAGTATCCATTACATTCTGTTGTGTATCAATTCCAAATATATCTAGCATCCATAGTTTGTTAGAAATCTCCTTCAATTCATATCGGACTGGCCCTTAATTGATTTGAGCAAAAATCATCATAGGCATGGTACTTGAATGGTCAAGATTTTACTTGTTGGGCAAGAATAGGCATCAATTTTTTAGGAGATCCAAGCTTTTGTTATTATGTCACAAAATGATTTTCTTGAGAGGAAAAAGGAGTGTTGTAATCTTACATGTCAAAAGAACACAAGAAATGGCAAATTTGCCGAATCAAAAGAAGAAATTTCGAAGAACTTCTGGCCATTTTGCTTTTGCTTGTGGCTGTAAATTGTTGCACAAGCAATAGGTCTTGAACTTAAATAATAAATCCTATGATCTCAGTCATTAGCATCTTTTGATGGATTTGCTTAACCATTATGTTCAACATGTTTCCCAATTGAAACATAACAAAATGCAACCCCAATAAGTCCTAGTTATTTCAAATGATAATCTGTTTTGTTAGAAAACTACCTAAATATCCTTCATCATATGTTAGACTAGTGGGACCTTTGCTGTTGGCCCAAGTGTTACCACATCCTCAACTGATTTTTCCTTCCAAAAACCTGGTTTTTGGGAATTTATTTGAATTTTCAGCGGCAGAAATCACTTAAAAATTAATATCTCCCACATTCTGAATCCAAATCTTACCAAATAAATTCCATTAAATCTTGCTCATCAAGATCTTTCCAACAACACCAAAGGCACATTCCAATTCCTTCGAAATTTTCAGCTACGATTCAATTTAATTTTCAGTGAAGAAATCATTAAATATTCAAGAACTTTTACACCGCAAGTCCAAACGCCATGAAACCAAGCCCATGCACCCCTCCTCCTCGAGAGCTTTCCAAAGAGACCAAGAACCTGATCTGAAGCATCCCGGTTTCATGGATCTCATTAGTACAAAACAAAAGACACTACCTTACTTCATAGATAGATATTGAAGATCTGGATTCTGTAATGGTGGTTATGAATATTGTACAACAAAGTCATGTTAATTCTAGACTTAGGTAGTAAGGTGGGTAGTATATCTCAGTTCCTCTGGTTAGGCAAATCCTTTCACCCTTCAACGATGCCTATTGAGCCATTCTGGGACAATTTACAAGGGGGTCCTATTTACTTTCTCCTCCCATGTATCTTGGACATACAAAGAGGATTAGATGAAGAAGTAGGTGTTGGACATTTTATGCCAAATTTGGTCCAAAACTATTTGATCATGAATTTGTGAGATATATGGGTTCAAAGTTCACAAGATAATTTCTAATTTGGTTATGAGCAATTCTTTATGCCTTGATTATTGGATTTTAGTTCAGTTAAGACTGATCAATAAAATATTGTTTGAAGAGTACTCACAAATAACATTACTTGCCTCATTTAAATTGAGCATAGATGGACTTTTGCACAAAACCAACCATGGATTTGCAAAACATTTTCAAAAGATTCTTCTGGTGGTGTATGCTGCAGTTGACATTCAATCTGAACAAGGGATGCGGAAAGCCCATGTCCAAAGTATTGAACTCCGAAAGTCATTGGTTTTGGAAGCAGAGAGAAACAATGAATTTCTTTCTTGGATGATGGAATGTGTTTTGTGGTAGGACTTAGGACTATACTTGGCAGCCTTTTTATTTCTGGTGATCTATGGCCAAATTTCGCCCTTGGCTTAAGGTGGTGTGATGGGCCAAGTGGAGTGTCAAAATCCAATTTGCCATGAATGATGGTGGATGAACTAGCATGATACTAGTTTGCATCCAAACCACGTGTCACAATTGTTCCATGATGTTTTTCATCACAACATGCACCAACGTGATTTAGTTGCCCGTGAGCACCCTAAACCCTAGCCACAATCACCATCCCATGCATCACAAAGCAAGATTTTTTTGACATATAGCTATCTAGCATCATTAATTAGGATTACCAAATCCCGCTTTCACTAGTAGATGGGATTGTTAGAATCATGGTCGCCACATCCAAGTTTGTTTGCAAGCAACAAGATCTTGTAGCTTAATTCATGATTTGTGAATTGTTTCGCAATTCTTGAAAGTTAAAATGATTTCCAAATTTCAATCCCATCCCATTATGCAATGCAATTTTTTGTGTCTTTAGGTTAAAAACTTTAGATTGTGAACTTTTGTAATGACTTTGTACATTTTTTTTATGTTGTTCAACATTTATGAATTTGTGCAAACTTAATGGAGTTGTTTCAGCTTTAAAAAATGGCAAATGAATTTTTTTTATAATTGCATTGGGTGATTTAGAGTCAAATTCAAAAGGTTTTTTATTTATACAATTAACAACACTCCCACAATTGAAATAAATTTCCTCATAACTCAATGTTCAATATTTCACCTTCAAAGTTTAAACTCCATTTGTTCATTTTAAATCTAAGTTTTAGATTCTTATAAGTTTCCTTTTTATCTATTGTGAGTTTCGTTGAATCCCAATTTTTCAAAGATTTACACTTTGAGTTGGTTATGATCAACTTCCTTCTCCAATATTTATTGACAATTATCAAAAGCTTTTAGATTGTACTGGCCCTTAGGTTCACTTTTTTTATGCTTTACTAGGGACTACTAAATGTTGTTTTGATTGTATTCTTTGTAATTATAGACTTCCTCATCTAGATATAATGCTTATTGCTTAACTTGAAAACCATCGAAACCAAAACCATATGAACCCAATCTTTTGCATTTAAACTTCATGCGCAATATGATTTAACTCACAAATCTAACTTTGTCATCATTTTTTTTTATATTCCAATATTTTAATTTGTCCAAGAACCCAAAGCTTACCATGCCACTTTGCCTTTTGAACAATTCCAATATGTTTCCCAATTCATATAGTTCTTTGAATGAGCCAAAATCACCATTGAATGGAACATGGTCTTTTAAATCTATTATCAACCCCCTTGAACACCTTCATGCATCAATTTTTAAAAACCCACCAAATTTGTAGAACCTAAGTTCAAGTTTTGTAATGCTTGATGTCATTCCTAAAATCCTTCCTAAGTTCATATATCCTAAGAGAATTTTGGAATTGTTGGACTCCAAATCTAACCCACCTTTTGAAAAGAAAAAACCAAATGTGGATGGGATTGCGAAGAAGAAAAAAAAGTCTTATGATAGCACTAAAAAGTTTCGGGCAAAGTGGGCAACCAAGTTGACATGGGCAAAAGGTTTAATTGCAAAAAGTGGGTTCAGTCACAATGTGAAATGTTAGGTTTGTTGCTTGATTGAAAACAAAGGCAAGATTGTTGGGTGTAAATGGGACATTCTCACAAAACATGTGGGCCGTAGGATTGTTGTATTGGACTTGTTGAGGTTTGGGGTGAAAAAAGGTGGGACCTACATTGCAAAAGATTGTGCCCATTTAAAAAACATAAAGTTGTATGTCCAAAGGGGTCCCAATTGAATTTTGGTCCAAGTAAACAAACTTGTGAATGAAGGGATCAAAAAATGGTTCAATTGAAGGTTTTATTTCAAGTCTTGCCCATGGTTGTCCAATGTTGGAATATGAAACCTTGTATGAATTGTTTGTTAGCTTAGGGGTCCGAAACAATCCAACCATGCATTGGTCTAATTTTTAGGTTGTATATTTCTTGAATTTATGCACATCTAAGTCAAGGCCATACAATATGTTTGGTTCATTTTTTTGTCTTTTGTTGAGTTTACAACCATTGACAATGGGTCATGGATATGTGTTCATGTGTATGTAATTAATTGTTATATTGGGGTACCAAATTTGGTATGTATTGATAAAATTGTGAATGGATTAGGTTTAATAACCTCATTTAAGTTATTACATTTTAATTGAATCATTGAAAATGGGGGCTTGACCAAGGAAGAATTGTTTAAAAAGATGGAGTGGATGGAATGAATGTATTTCAAAGGCAACAAATAAGAGTCACACGACAAATCAAGAATTCATAGGCACCATTTTTTATGGGTGTTCATTGTGTTACCCATAGGGCAAACTTGGTAGTCCAATCCTTGAAAAATTTGACCCTCAATGTGAAACCTTGAAGATGAACATGTATGATTATTTTAGGGTTTAGCGAAAAAGCACTTGGAATTTTAGAAATTGGTTGAAACCTTAGAGATGAAGGGGAATAGGATTTAAAATAATGTTAAAACAAGATGGATGTCCATGTTGGAGCCTTTGAAAAAGTTTATGGTACAATATCATCTTTTGTTTTTGGTGATGCAAACTTGGGCCTTCTCTCGGACATACACCTATTGTTGGGGCTTGCTTGTGTTTTGTTGATGATGGAGACCATGCAATCCTTCTTGAAATTTGCTTAAACGATAGATATTTTTATTTGTGACTTAATAGTGGTTGTGAAAGTATGACCAGGTAAATTGTACAATGTATATTGTGACATTGCATTTGCTTTCAAAGGTGATGAATTATGGTCCTTTTGTGGGCTACTACAATTTGACCATGAGCAAATTCATATAAAGTGGGTTGCTAATTACAATATGGACTACATTGAACATCAAACAATTCTTTTAAACAACAAGAAAACCTAGGTTTATTGGGGTGAAAGCTACCCAAATTTAGGTCTTATGTTGTTCATGACATAAAATACATTTGTACATGTTATACAACTTGTGAAAGTTGAGTGCAAACATAGCTCTAGGCCCCCTTTTATTTCTATCATTTGTATTTTTCTAAAGGTTTGCAAATTTCCCATTTTTTGGTGGTTTGTAATTTTTGTTTTTCATTTGCAAAGGTGGTTGGTTCTTAGACTTGAAAGGTGGCACCTCATCCATTTGCAAAAAGTTCATGTCCTTTTTTAATTGCCTTATGGGGAGAGTGTTGCAACCCTATTTTGAGAGAGTGTGAAAATGAAACTCACATTCCCAAAAATTGGGACTTGGGAGTCCTCTAGGACTCGAGAAATTTTAGAGTTCGATTGCAGGGGTCAAAACACCTTGCATTGCGGTGTTCTTTATATCATTGGAAAGCTATCAAAGTGTAAATGTCGAAAATGGGCTCGGATGGGCCATTTGGACATTTGCAAAACAAGTTATGGCAAAAAGAAGGGTCGGGAGTCAAACTGGTAATTTAACTCCCGACCACTAAAAGTTGGGAATCGACTCGACCCTGGTGCATGCAGGTGGAGTGCGATACACCATTGGAAAACTCTCAAGGAGAGCTACAAGTTTGCTTTAGACCTCATCACAATTGGAGGTATGAGCAAAGAGTTATGACCTCGCAAAGTTCTCAGAGTCCAAACCGGAACAGTTTCGGGACTCCTCCTTGGGAGTCCTAAGACAAAAAGCTATTCGGATGTGGATGCTGCGAAGAGACGCAGAGAATACTATATGGGGGAAAATGGTGGCTTCCCATGAATCCGGGCCGTGGTGAGTCTTGCGAGTCCAGAGTTGCCCGTGGCTTGTCCCATCACCAAAGGTGCTCTAGGAAGTGATCTAACCAACTTGTTGGTTGGTTTGATGCAAGTTCGAGTAAATAATTAAAGATTGTCACTCTTGCTAGTCCCATCCCGGAACTTCAACATATCCCTCTACCCCTTCTAGTGCTGAAAGCTAGGAGCATGCCCCGAGTTTTTCATAATTCCGCTGTTTGAGTAACTTAGACCCACCTTGGGTCTAACTAGGAACTTGGGAATGCATCAAGTGACTACATTTGAAATAATATATCATAGTATCTAAGTGATTTTGGAAGTTTTTTTTTCGAATAATTAATTTAATCCAAAATTTGTAGTTCAATAGCTACTTTTTTAATTCTGAAATTTTCGACATACGTGTAATATAATTAATAAAATTCATTAATATTTTTTAAATATTTCACTTTTTTAGTGGTCAAATGGATGTAAAGTATTTGATTTGGTCAAGCATGACCCTAATTCAAAATTGGTTAGTAGGGTACGTGCATGGTAAGGTGGACCAAAAAGTGGCAAGAATTCACAAATTTGAAAGTTCATTTTGGGTCCATTTCCTTTGTATTTTTTTAGCCTTGAAATGGTCTTTATAACTAGGTAACACCAATGCATTGATTTTAAACAATTTTTTTCCATTGAATTTTTTTGCCTTTGTAGAGTTCATTGATTAAAACATTCTTACTAAATTTCAACATTATTTTTATTTTTTACAAGATGTAATGAACTTTTGAGAAATGTGTTTGCTTTTCACCAAATAAAAGTTCATAACTCATAAATTTCATTAGATATGAATCAAAACATTTCAATCTTGATTTCATTATTACATTTTAAAATTAAAACCAAGCCCCAAAAAAGTTTTAAGGTCCATCATAAAACCAAACCAAAGTTTAGTCACTTCATTGTTGCTAGTGTTACATATCCTAATTTTCAACTTCAAAGCTCCTACAATTTTATGTATTTTTCATGCCAATCAATTTCATTATGTACATATTGAAGTCCATAATTTCAAAATGAGTCCTATTAAACAATTCCAATATGTACAAAAAAATGTGGTCATAAAAATCACATTTAGGTAGTAGAAAAGTGGACTATGTTACTCCAAAATTGGTCCACCTTACCTTGCATCCGCCCAATAGCTAGAATGTGTTTTTGAAAATTTTGACAAAAAGGGCTAAATTTTTTCTAAAAGTTTTGACAAAGTTGAAAATAATTTAATATGTGTTGAAGCCATCGAGGTACTACAGAAATCTATAATTATTATTTTTCATTTATAAAGGTTGTACCTTCTTAAAATTGGTCTATACATGGTTGTTTGGATACTTGTAGGGGTGGTATGCTCATTCACTTGCAAAAGCTCATTTTTTAAAGAAAAATGCCTCGTGAGGTGATTGTATTTGAAGTTGTAAATGCTCCATAATTTTATTTTTATTTCCATAGGTGGTTGGCACTTGGAGTAGTCTATAAGTTGATGTTTGGATACATGCAAAGGTGGTAAGCTCTTACAAATGCAAAAGTTCATTTTTTAAAATTGTTTCACGGGGTGATTGTATTTGAAGTTGCAAATGCTTTGTAGTTTTTTTTCAGTTTCCAAAGATGGTTGGTTCTTAAAGCATGTGTACAAGTTGTTGTTTGGATACTTATAAAAATGGTAAACTCTTATGAATGAAAAAATACATTTTTATAAACAATTGGCTCATAGGGTGTGAAAATGAAGTTGCATGTGCTTTAGAGTTTTTTTTTGACTTCCAAAGGTGGTTGGCTCTTGGAGCATGTTTGAATTTGTTGCTTTAATACTTGCAAAGGCAATAAGTTCTTATGAATGTAAAAGCTCAGTTTCTTTAATGGTCTGGTGGGGTGATTGTATTTGAAGATGGAAGTACTTTATTGTTTTTTTAAAAAAAATTAAAGTTAGTTCGTTCTTGGACCTTGTTTGTAAGTTGTTATTTGGATATTTGTAAAGGTTGTAACTTTTTATAAATGCAAAAGTTCATCTTCTTTTTATTGGCTCACGCGATGCTTGAAAATGAAAATGTAAATATTTTATAATTTTTTTTTCATTTCCAAAGGTGGTCAGCTCTTTAATTTAATCTTTCAAATTTTGTTTGATTCAATTCACTTCCAAAGGTGGTCAGTTTTTGTGAATGCAAAAGCTTAGTCTTCATTTTATTTTTTATTCTCTCACTCCCTAAGTGGCATAATCAAGTTTTTTAAAATCGAGTGAAGAATAAGGTAGGGCTACCCCCTACACCCTACCTTTGCATCCTTGTTGGAGAGGTTTTTAACTTCAGGGTCAAGGTGGTAGAAAGGTCAAGGGACATAAAATGCATCTTACTTCCTAGAGGTTTGAAACAACAATTCATATCCTAGTATGTTGGTAATACAACATTTATAATTGGAGGCGAGGAAAAATATATACATAATATGGTCAACTTGCTAGAGGTGTTCTTGAGCATAAGTGGGCTTGAATTAAATTGGGATAAATTCTTAGCTTCCTGGAGCTATGAAAGATACAAAGAGAAACCTAGTTGGGCCCAAAATTTTAATGGAAATGGGCCAATGAAGGTGACCTCTCTAAACTTTTGGGAGCCCCATTTGGCTTCAATTTGGAGGTTAAAGACGTTGAGAACTTCCTAGTGGGAAAATTGTGTAACAAATCAGATTTTGGAGCTCTCTTCCCATGACTCTAGCGGGGAGGGCAATGTTCTCAATTTGATCCTAGCATCTAGGTTGTAGTTTTTTCATTAGTGTTTGGGGTGATCCAAAGAAAACCATGCTTCAAAACTTTCAATGGTCTGGTGGGGAATATTGAGTTAGGGCCAAACTCAACTGGACTGAATATTGTGCCCCATAAGGATGTGGGGTGGCTTGGGGTTGATAGACCCAGAGATGTGCTTGCAACTCTGATGTGTAAAATGGGTGTGACTAGCATTAGAGTCATGCAACTCAAATCTCAAGATCAATACTAAGATATAAACTGGTTAAATGTAAAGCCATGGGAGCTGGTTGTCCAACATTCACTGGGCAATGGTTAAAGAACATATAGTCGAGAGCGTGGGGGAAAATTTGATGAAGGCTTGAAGAGGGATGATGGTAAAAAATTCCAATCCATCCTCCTTTAGTTGCTGATTCAATAAAAAAAACCTTAGATTGTGGTGGGCCTTGACTTTTAGAAGAAATGAATTTGTGATCTTTATCAAGAGAGCTTGAGACTTGCAGATGGCTAGGCTTGATGTGATAGACTTATATGGAAACATGAAGTTAAGGGTTTTTATGTGTGCGAAGAGACAAATACAAGTTCAACTTAGAGGAGGGAGAACAATGCGTTTGGAGGAGAATTATTGGAAGCATCCCAACTGCATGGGTTGCAAAATTCACAGATCCTTCTAGAGAAGTCAAAAGTGGGGACTGGCTAAGCATTTACTACAATGACGCAAACTTTTAAGGACCTGCAGATGGCTTTTTGTGCTAATTTTTTACAATCCATAGACAAAGAGAATCATGCCAACTTGATGCTGCCTACAGTTGAAGAACAATCATATAGTCAGAGATCTTTGGGGGCCTAAAATGAGTGAGGGTTTGTACCAAGCTAAAATGTACTAGGTGATGCAGATTGTCAGTTGTTTCTATGGACCCCTTCAAGAGTTAGAATTCGACTCTGAAATGCGAAGATGGAATGACCATGTGGAGCTGATGAAATATACAGCTAAACTAGGGAAGGAAGATATTCAAACCTAGTAGAGAGTTGCATCACAACATACCTGAATTGTGGAAAGACGAGCTGCCACCAACTTTCCAATTGAAATGGCAGGACATATGGGTGAGACATAGAATCAAGAAAGAGGCCAACTTCTTGTGGTCATTATGGCATCAAGTGTTGTCGGCCATCAATTTTCAGAGAGCCAAATTAAACCATGATGTTCAAACTGACTGCTCCTTTTGCACAGCTGCAACACCGGAAACGATTGTTCACAAGTTCTGGATATGCGCAAAAGGCAAGATCAATATGGGAGATAGCCTTAACATTTCTGTTTAAACTCATGTCACCTCCTTACAGGACTTGCAAGTGGAAAGCGCTTAACCTAGAACAAACAATGCATGTTTAACGAGAGGTTGCTTGCCTCATAGATTAAAGAAGTTTAGTCACTTTTGGACTTTGCTGCTGAGGGGTAATATGCTCTGGTGTATATGGCTTGTGCGCAATGACCTTGTTTTTAATGGATCTAGGTGACCAAGAAAGTGATTTGGGAGGGCCTTTATGACTAAGGTAAGCTTGAATGGTCATATACCATGTAAGCTAATTGAGGAGGAACATCATGAGGAAGAAGATAGGCTCTTGGGAGAGGTTTGACAAAGAGTGGTGCCCACCCACACCATGCAATTTGAGTGCGTGATGGGCGCAAGCAAAGTCAGGTGGTCCTATCAAACACCCTTTAAGTGGTAGTGGGGCATGTCTTTTGGGCAGGGGTTGGCTTTTCCCCTACTAGTCCATTTCTGTCCTCGTTCCTTTTTTGCAATGGAGTTCTCCAATTTGTGCCAAAAAACTTTTAAAGACAATATTGGGACCTTGTTGTGGGTAGTAGGCTAATGGAAATTTTTTTAAGGACTTTTAAAAACTTGGGGAATATTAATCGATTACCAATAATAATAAGATCCAAATTCTTATCACCTGGTTGGAGTCATGTGGGGGCCAAGGGGGATGCTCACCGACAATATCCATGCATTTTTCATGTATGATTGCTCCATACATTCTCCATTCATTTGATTAATCATAGCTGCTTGTCAAACCTTGGGACGACATGCAAAAAGGAGCTTTTACAGACAAACCATACCTGTCACCCATGTTGGCCATTAACCTATTCATTGGCAAAATACCTAAGATAAAATTGCCCATCGAGCTTTTACAGACAAACCATGCCTGTCACCCATGTTGGCCATTAACCTATTCATTGGCAAAACACCTAGGGTAAAATCGCCTATCATCAAACACGAACTCATAACACATACTTATAACTGAATATTTTTCAATATTTTCGTCATTCCTTAACCAAATTGAGCAATTTTTGTATCATTGGAGGAGTAAATTGGAGGGCTACAAATTCTCTTTCTGCATCAGAAGTTAATGAGCATCTTAGAAAACAACAAGAAGAGGATGAATGATAATTTGTCTGAAAACTTAAACCCCTCTCTAATTTTAGTTCCATATCTTCTTGAATTTTAGTTCGTTTTGAATGATTTAAACAATAATGAGTGCCCTAACTAAAGCTTTACAAAATTTCTTTGTATTCCAAAGATAAAGATGCAACAATCAAAGATTTTAAGCTCAAAATTTTAATTTATTTTAATTCACCCATGGTCGAGCACTGAACCCTTTACACCAAACACCTCATATCTTCCCCCATTCCTTTATCAAATTGAGCAGCGTTGGAAGGCCAGGGGAAGGGCTACTAATATCCTTTGAGCTTCAGAAGCAGAGGAACAATGTGTGAGGATTTGAACTCCTTTTAATTCTTATGTGTTGGTTTACTGGCCTATTCTGTTATTGAAAGCTGGGGTTTGATACAGCAGTACCTTAACAGCTTCAACACATATATGTCAAATTATTAATTAATTTTGAAATCTTCCTTGAGACAAATAAAATATTCTTGAGGATTCAACATTTTCCTTCACGCAAATTTTTGTTATTTGAACAGAAAAGATTTGAAAATTTAACATTTCTGAAAATAATAGAATTAGTGTCGAAGCTGCCAAGGTAGCAAGGTAGTCCTGTCAGCCTTTTTTTTAATGTGCATTTCAGAAATAAAATGCACAGGGCTACCAAACCCTAACTTCGAGGTGACGTCCAGAAAGGAAAGGCTGAATTGGGACCTGGGATGTGGAAAGGGACGTACCCTTAGTGCCCTAAGGCTCTCTCTGCCTTTCTGCTTTGTTGCTGCGGAGCGCACGACCCGACAGAGCGCCATGCAGCAGCAACGTCCCTTGTCGTCTTGTGCGTCTTCGTTGATCGGCCCCACCATAGCTGTAGCCACATCCCCATGGCCGTTAAAAGTTAAATGTGCTGCTGATGCCCCGCACCCTCCAATCGTGCTCTGATCACAACAGGCCGATCGTCGTTTTCCTGTAATAATAACACTGTGATGAGAGCAGCAGGCAGAGACTCGCGATGCCTTTTTTTGTTTTGTTTTTGAGGAAAGAGTTGGACGGGAACCAACGAAGGTGAAGCAGAGTTTTGGAGCCGGAGAAAACAAGGTGGGCGGGCGAGCGAGCGAGCGTGCGCGCATCCGATAAAGAAGGAATGTGGTTTGTTCTTTTTCTAAAGTAGACAGAGACAGAGAGGATGATTGTATTGGTGGCACTGTGCCACTGAAAAACAGAAAGGGTGGGAGAGGGGAAGACGAGAGGGGTGTTTGGAAATGGGGATGTCGAGCGAAGTCGAGGCGTTGGCTGCCAGGGCACAATTTATGCGGGAAAGCATGGGGAAGAGTCAAAGCATCACGGATTCCATGATCAGCATTCTGGGTTCCTTTGATCACCGGTTGTCCGCTCTCGAGACTTCAATGCGCCCGACTCAGGTAGAAATTCTTCATTGCTTCCGCCACGCATATTCTTGGATCTGTTTTTCTCTCCCATTTAATTTCCTGGTCTCGCACCCCCACCGCCCCAAGCAAGCAATGTTGGTGAGCTTGAAGAGGTTCCACGTTTCCCAAATTTCGACATTAGAAAGTTTCATGAAGCATGATGCCTGGTCGGGGCTAGAAGATTGGTAACAGAGTAGGTGTTTAAGCAGGAGGAGGATCAAAGAAAAAGATTCGAGAAACATTTCTCTCTGTGCATATTGTTGGTAACATCAAAGGAAGATTTCTGAGTGTATTTCTCCAACAAGGAGATCCTGTAGGTGTGTTAGAGCAACTCACCAGTGCTCAGTATGTGACCCTGCAAATTAAAATTGGATCAAGAAAAGTGAAAACATGCCATTATGGTTCAGCAAAATGGTTTTGGCCCAGCATTTTTGCACTGTTTGCTTAGGCTGGTAAAAGGCACAGCAAAGCCTAACACCTGCCCAGAAAAGAGTGTAATAAATATGATCTGACTGCTGCTCCCTGTTTCTGATTGGCCAATCATAATGCTTGCCCCAGGTAGTTTGCTATTAGTAGTGTCCCACCTATTTGCAGCCCCTGTTTTAGTTTATGGGTGGGGTTGGAAAAAAGTAAATAACCACACTTGGATGTGAGAAATATTTTTGCAGGGTCACATACTAAGCATCACTGGAGATGTTCTTACAGAGAAATGTTTCAAGGAAATGACGGTTGTTGGCTGTTGCATTTCTTTGATTGTGAAGGTCCGGACACATGCCTACAGAAAAGCACATGAGAACATTGACAATACCCTAAAGGCAGCAGAATCAGTGTTGACTCAATTTGATGTCTCCCGTCAGGTGTGCTTGATTTATTTTTCCTTCTGTTGTGTCCTCCATAGCAAATGTATGATGTTAGCCAAAGAAAATGAGGAGCAGTGATTGTGGTGACAGAGTTCTTTGAGCTCATGGTATAACATCATGTGCTTATGGAAATGCAGGTGGAGAACAAAGTGTTGAAAGGCCCAGAAAATGATTTGGGTGGGTTTTTGGCAGCCGTGGACCAGCTTCAGAATAATGTTGAGTTTTTCACTCTGAATTCAAGCCTGAAAGCCAGTGACGGTGCACTCAACCATGCACGGGGCTTACTCAATAAAGGGATGACCCGACTAGCAGAGGAGTTTAAAGCTCTCCTTGCTCGACACAGGTTTAATGATCTTCAATACCATGAGAGTTAATAAAGTCTATCTGGGATCCTTATTGATTGCTGGTTGGGGCACACCTGTTTGCATAGTTGTTAGTCTCATCTGCATCACTTGGAGAAGCCATTTTGCACACCAATTGAGAAGCTGCCAAAAACAGAAGTTATCTATGAGTGGAGCTTTCGAGTGTGCTTGACATCTTCTGATGGGATTTTACTGTGTACCTCAGGCTCCCATCAGAAGTTGTTTCATTTTTGCTTCATCCCTGAAACTAGGCAATGGGTTTAAGGATAGTATGCTGCAAGAGCCAGCCTTAGTAGGAGAGGACAATGATGGGTCATCATTACACCACTCAACAGTTCTAGGATTTGACTGCTTTTATGACAAGCATCATCAGTTCATGCACCTGAATGCTGAATGGAATATATTTCTTTCTTTCTTGCAGCAAGCCAGTTGACCCAGCACATTTGAGAGAGTTGTTACCAAATCCCACAAAGCAAGCTGCAAGCTCCCCAAGTGGTGGAGGCCCTACAGATGGGAAGACTGATCTTCCTCACACTCCACCTCTTCTGGTTCTTCCAACACTCGTCCTTCCTAGGGTTGTACCCCAACTTCGAGAAATGGCCCGAAGGCTGGTTGCTGCTGGCTATCATCAACAGTGTCTCAAAATATACAGGTAGCATTGCCTGTCTCCTATGGGGTTCTCAAAATACTCATTTCACGTTCAAGTATTTCTCCAACTTTTTAAAGTAAAGGTAAAATTCATGGTCACTGGAAGAGGCCTATACATAGTTTGAGCATAATGTATTATGCCATCCTTTTTCAGTTCCTTTTTGCACAATGGGAATTTTTGGTCATCCTGTCCACTAGTTTGCTGCACAAGTTGTGCAACTGGCATGTCATGCTCCTGGACAAACTCCCAGACACCTTTCATGCTCAACTGTGTGTACAGTTGTTTGAACCCTGTGATAAGGCAATGCTTCATGCACAGTGAAGATCTTGTACAGGATTCAAACATTGGTGCTTTGTTGTGATCACTAGATTTTGGAGCATGATGATCCACAGTAAACACTTTGATGGAAAATGATTTTGTATGGTTGAACTACTCAGTTGACCATGAGCTGGATCAATTGTCCAATGATGAGAAACCAGGCCAATTCAACTCCTCTCCTTGACAAGGAATCTGTTCTGGATGCAGTACATTTCAACACATAACACTGTGATTAAGGTCATCTAGTTTTCCTTTATTCAATCAAGAGCATGGAGGGGTCATCTGTGGGTGCAGAGATGTGCGGGTGTCAACATTAGAACAAAGTCTACAAAAGCTTGGGGTTGAAAAGTTGAGTAAGGATGATGTTCAGAAAATGCAGTGGGAGACTCTTGAGGGAAAGATTGGGAAGTGGATCCAGTACATGTCTATTGCTGTAAGCATATTACTTCCAAATTTTCTACAACATGTAGATCAGTGCACTAAGGAATCTGGATATCCTGATATGACATGTTTGATGCCGAAAATAGGAGGAGGATGTGTCAGATCACCTCACAGAGATTGCCTTTGCTATTTTGATATTCAGGTGAAACTTTTGTTTGCTGCGGAGAGGAAGCTTTGTGACCAGATATGGTACCACCTGGACCCACACCGTGAGAAATGCTTTGCTGATGTGACAGACTCAAGTGTACACATGCTTCTTAGCTTTGGAGAAGCCATTGCCAAGAGCAAAAAGTCACCAGAGAAGCTGTTTGTGCTGCTTGATATGCATGAAACCATGCACAATTTACTTCCTGAGGTGACCACTTCCTTCTACTGAAGTTCCTATAAAGCTTGAAATGTGCAGTATCTCCAAGACTAAGTTGTCTCAGAAGTGTTTTGAAATTAAGCAAATCCATGATGATGTTTCCTGTTCTCACTCGTGAAGCACAATTTGTGGCTGGTATAGATAGAAGTTGTGTTTTCTGGAGAGTCAGCAGTGGGCATGAGAGAGGCAGCCATGGGCTTGATAAGGCGACTGGCACAAACAGCCAAAGATACGTTTGGGGATTTTGAAGATGCTGTCGGCAAAGATGCCACAAAAACACCTGTCCTTGATGGCACCGTGCATCCCCTTACTAGTTATGTCATCAACTACGTGAAGTTTCTGTTTGAGTAAGGACCTTCCTTCCCACCTTAACACCTTAACAAGGCTATGTGCAAGTTTTTAACTAAGGTGCCTAAAGCATAATATTGTGCAGTATGATATGCTTCCATCTGGAAACTGGCTCCTGCAATACCATAGTCACCTATGATTGCGGTTGCTCTGACAAAGGGTGTGAAGTGGAATGCAGCTATCAGAGTACATTGAACCAGCTGCTTGGGGAGGGACAACAGGGCAAACCAAATTCTCAGTTAGCAGCTGCAACAATGCGCATCATGGCTGTGCTTCAAACCAACCTAGACAACAAAGCCAAACTCTACAGAGATCCAGCCCTCACACACATCTTCCTAATGAACAATATTCACTACATGGTCAGATCTGTGAGGAGGTAGGAGTGCCCCTGAATTTTCTGTTTGCCAGTCGTAAAGCTGATGACAAGCTCAGGATGGGTCCCTAGATCAATTTAAATTCTTAGCTATAGACCCAAGCTGGGTTCTGCACTTGTATTCTCCTTTGATGCCAGGTGATCAAGTAAACAAGCAACTTCAGAGAATACAAAGGACAAGCAGCAATCTTTTGCTTCTACCTGGCTTTGACTCTTTTACAAGGCAAATTAGCTCCAGACCCAATTTGGTGACCTTTTTCAGGTTAATCAGCACAGTCATATCATGACAATGTTTTTGCCATTCTTGGTTTGGCAGGTCAGAGGCCAAAGATTTGTTTGGTGATGACTGGGTGCAACGACAGCGCCGAATTGTGCAGCAGCATGCAAACACATATCAGCGTGCTGCCTGGGGAAAGGTTAGCCCATCTTAGTTTTCAATCATTGTGTGTCTAGGTCAATGTTGAGTCTCGATGAAATGTGATGTGTCAGTAACATATTGCATATCAGTGAAGCTTCTTCTGTATTGTGGATTGACAGGCTTTGGGATATCTAAGTGGATCTGCTGCATCCAGTGGAGGATTGGGAAGTAGTTCTGATGGCAGCAGCATCTCAAAATCTGCAATTAAAGAACGGTATATTGCAAACCTTGTGTGTGTATTTGTGTGGATCATGATTCTCAAGAGACAAGAAGGAACTTCTGTGGCTTTACTGGCTGCACTCTTGATAAGTGCATGTTGGTTACTTTAATGTAATAGCATGTGTATAGGAGACGATTTCTTTCTTAGTGGTCATATTGTATGGTTAGGTCTATTCAAGTGTCCTTGGTTGTCATGTACATACTGTCAACATTCTGTGTGTCCTTCTGCAGATTGAAAAACTTCAATCTGCTATTTGATGAGCTTTATCAGCGGCAAACACAATGGACAATCCCAGACAATGAGCTCCGAGAAGCAGTTCGACTGGCTGTTGCAGAGGTGTTGTTGCCTGCTTATCGGTCATTTGTCAAACGCTACAGGTATGTATATTTCTTTCAATCCATGTTACTTGATTTCATTGACTGATTTTCCACAACCTGGAGTACCCCTAATGTACCATAACTTTAGCTCTTCAATGACTTTGTTTCTCTCATAAATTGAAGTGCTAGGTGTACATTGATCCTGGGGATCAGGTACCACTTCCCTGCCATCCTGGCATCTGTCACCTGTAGGGCATTCAGGAGTGCACCTAGCTAATGTTAAGCTTCACAGCAGATGCACAACCACCACACCCATAATGGTTCTGATTTATGCAACACTGGTTTTGGTGATGTCCTGTAGCTCTATTCTTGACACTGGCAAGAGCAACAGTAAGTATGTGAGATACAGCCCAGAAGACTTGGACAGAATGCTCAGTGAGTTCTTTGAGGGGAAGGCTCGTGTGGACCATAGAAGGTGATTTATCTCCAAGGTATGTATTCCATTGACTTGCTAGTGCCTCTCACACAAATTGCCTCTCTGATTTTGGTGATTATCTATGATTTCTATATTTTTCTGAACCTTGAACAAGTGCTTACTGCCACCGGCAGAATGGGAAGTAGATAGGTGAGTCAAATGTCAGTGCACGATGACAGGTGATGGTCCAACAGAAATGAGGATCCAATTGACTTCAATTCAGTTACACAAAGAGAGTTCATCATGTGATATCATTCAATTTGTTGAGTCCTAGATGGAATGCTAAAGAGCTGCTAACTGTTCAACTGAAGATTTGTCAGCAGATCTGGAGCATCATGATAGATGTGAGCATTCACAATTTCTTTTCCAATGTCTGCCAGCAGGTTGTATGCAAGTCATGCCGTGTTTTATGAACAGACCACAACTTGGGCACATAGGATCCAACATGTTTGACCAAGAACATGGTTTGTCAGATTCAATTTCCAATTTGCAAGGGTGTGTCAATATTGGTGAAGATACATGATATCATTTCCATTGTTTCCAGGCGTAAGACTGTTGCCAAGGCTCCCACCCTTTTGTGTTTAGATCCTTGGCTTCGACAAAGGAACTGTGCTTATGGCACATGAATAATTTTAGCTGTTTCCAATGCACAGTCCAGAGAGCATTTTCACTCCCTCTGACACCCAACTTTGCCATAAATATGTAAAAATTAGAAGTCTCTGTTACAAGACTCAAGCTGCTTTTTGGTCACTATTTCTGAACGAGCCCTGGGATAATTCTCTTCCCTGGGGCTGGTTGCTTACTATTCCCATCTGCAGAGTTCGAAGGCTTGTAGCAAAACTGCAGCTCACTATTGTACCATTTTTTGGCTTGAATACAGTTCATCTAAATGAAATTGCAAGGATGGTTAGAGAATCCTAGTTAGATCTGTTGATCTGGTTTCATGAGCATGCCAGCAACAATTTTTTCTATGGGTTGTGTAGTACTGAATTTTTGGCTATGGACACCTTGTGGTCAGTTTCAGGTTGACAGTAAAGTGGTTCATCCTTCTCAGGGTTAATGGCCCACAGACTTGTTCAATTTAGTTGCATTTTGTTTGTTACAACTCCCTCCAACCCACCACATCACCACAACAGTACAAAAGAACAATCCATTTGGGACTACACATGCTGATCTATCTCTCTGGCACAGGTTCCTCAATTGGATGATTACATTGCTACAGAACTAATCTGACCATGTAACAAGTTGATGGGAAGATGAAGAAGCAACAGAAGCAACATGGAACATATCTGAGAGGGTCACACACTATGGATAGAATTGTGTGCATAGGCTGGGTCCAGGGCTATTGTGTTTGTTAGTAACAGCCATATGCTGATGTGAGACAAAATGGGATCTCATAGCCAGATGCTTGCAAACCTATGTTGATTCTGAAAATACCTACATCCACCTGGGAAAAAAAATGGATTGCAAACAAATTACATAGCAAGAACATCAAACATTTTCATTCACAAAGTGGAATCATATTCTGCTTCACAACAAACCTTTGTTGATTCTGAAAAAAACTATGTTCACCTTGAAAGACAAGATTTTGCACATAAATTACGTAGCAAGAACATCAAGCATTTTCATCCACAAAAAGCAATCATATTCTGCTTCACAAAATAATAACCTTTGCACTTCAACCCACACAAATGTGATTAATAATTGACCCAAAAAACCAAAACTAGTCCTTCATAAGGTCCTAGTAAACCGAAATTTTCAAATGACCACCAACTATGCCACAATATTCCAACAAAGATCGTTCTAACATGGCAAGTTTAGCTAAACTGTATGTGGGTTACATCTGGAAAAAAATTAGCAATTCCTTGTGTACATTGACAAACGAAACTAATTACATCCCAAAGTTTGGTAGCTTTCTTTCATTTGAACCCACCCTGCAATACCTCCAGATCTGAACAAACCTTACAATGGATAATACATTCATATCTTGGTGCTTAGCATTATTGAAGAGGATTTAAGGGATGCAAGCAAATCGATCAATCTTCAAAAGACAACAGAGATTCAACAAGTAGCTGAGTAATTTGAGAGATATGGTAGAGACCAAGAAGGAACAAAAGTAGAGAAGGTCAAGCAGAAGACAAGATGATAAAGTATCCTGTGGAAGAAGAGATGTATCCTACTATGGCAGCCCTGACAAGTCCATGTGCTCTAGTTGCATCCTAACTGGACAAGATCATAATTTGAACATCACTAACCCTCTATTGAATCTATGCTAGTTCTATTTAGGTCAAATTTATGGAGAACCTCAGAACCATACTACTTGATTCAACACTATGTGCAAGTGATACCATGTGAAATTACAGTAAAACACGAGGCCCAATGCAAAGCAACAATGATCTGAGAACATCTAAATGTCCAATAGTAGGCACACAGAGAGCCAAGAAATGACCAGAGGCTAGCAGTGATAGGCATATTTAAGAAAGAAATCAAAATTGAATCAAATACATTAACCTTGGTTGTTGAGCTACTAGGGAGAGTTTTTTTGGAAACTCAAGATTGTGTGTTGAAAGGGAAACTCATTGATTGATGCGAGTATATGAGGATTGTCTAAACCAATGATATAGGTCCATACCTTGCCCATAGACGTACTCAGAAAATTTCTGTCATCCACAAAGAATCATGAACAAAACCTCTTAGCTCAATTTCGCAGATCACCTCTCCATGTGATCATGAATGGGTATAATGTAGGCATTTGAAAAAAATTCCACATAGTCTCCTATGATGCAGTGGCTCCAGGAATAAAACAGTGCACACTTGATGGAGCTTACAAAGAATATCCGTATAAAAACTCATTGAGAACTGGAGTTGGTGGGAAGGTACCTTGATCTTGGATGGTAAGTCCTGCCAGAAGTCCAAATTAGGGATTGCCTGGCAAGACACACAAATGCTCACATTGTCATATCATGTGTCAGATGATAGAATCACCGAAAATGCAGATCTTAAACACACAGCACGCTCTTGTGTCAGAACAAGTTCCCAGGCCCCTTAACACATGCTGTGCTTGTAAACGGTAAAACAAGCTTTATCAGCAGTTGCAAGTTCTTTTCTTGCCAAAAGCCCGCCTTGTCTCTGGAGGTAAAAATCGTCATGGCAAGCACAGACTGGGTCCATACCAGCAAAGAACATACAATGATCTGAGAAGTAAAGAAAGGTACCTCAAAGCCACTGACACCCAGTACAGTGACACGGTAGGCAATTCCGATTGCCATGTACACAATGAATCCACACACTAACCTGCACCACCACCCACAAACTTGTCTTTTCACCACGAGGCCCATCAAGTATAGCAATTCCAAAACCCACATATTCAACACTACTGTAATTCCTGCTGGATTCATCCACCAATTCCCTAAGCTGCTCTGCCAAGGTTTATGTAATTGGATCAGAAATCAGTTCTTCATCTCTCCCTCACATGGCATGCTAAAGGAAATACAGCTTTCACCCCACTGCCAATGTTGACCTCATTGAATAGTACGTAAAGAACATACACGATGATTATAGTGCCAAACCAACCCCAACCACCCCTGCTGATTGTTGTCACAACAGGGCAGCCCACTGGATGCTTCATTACTGTTTCCTGCACATCATATGTCCGACACAAAAGTCCAATACATCAACATTGATACTGCAATTTCAGTGTGATCACAAAAGCCAAAAATTGCACTTCATAGTGTCAGGGTGATGGAAAAGCAAAAGATAGAGATGCTTACAAAAGCACACTGAGACACATTTTTCACGTCAGTTGGATCCTGCACAACCACCAAATTTCTGCATTTTGTTAGGAACCATGACCTTGTATCACTGGGGCACCTAGGACAAAACATCCAACTCTTCGACAAGGCAAATTCAAATGAAATGATGCATGGAAGGACACATGCAGTGTCATCAAGAAGATCTATGCTTACAGCTTAGAATGCATTTAACAACACCAGACTTGCTTTCATGACCTATGGATGCATTGATCTCTTTACCAGATTGACTGACTCAATTTACTCGGAAACCCCACCTCATGTTGCAGTCAAGTTCAGACATGCAAAGACAATATGAGAAAGACTCTTTGATAACCAAACCCACAACAAAATGTGCAGGAAATTTCCCTTCATTGGTTGCTAGTCAAAGGTTTTTGCCAAACCTCTATTCCATTCCGGTTACAATACACCAAAACTGAAAGTGAACAGTTTGCATTGGCTCCATTGCATGTTGACATTTTCACCCGTACACCTTGCTCTGGCTTCTGTAGCTCTACAAACAAACAAACAAACAAAACCCACCAGCTGAATGCTGGACTCATGATCTACCACAGGTTTGCTTGCATCAATTTACAATCTTTACCATACTCAGAGATTATGGTGCCATTCATCAGAAGATCAGGTGAGTATTCTATTGACTTAGACTACTATACTGCAGTGTGGAAGTGTCTGACACTGAACTTTCACAAAATTATCAGAACTTTAATAGGAGACGCACATCTCAGGTGACTTTACAGATATGTTTTAGCCACAATATCTGCAACCCCAGCCACTATGACAGGTGTAGTTCAAAGACACCAAATTGGTTTTCAGGTCACCCCTGGCCAGCTAGATCCACATTTCAGGTATCTTCTGTGCAGGGAATTGAATCATGCCAGCATCTGGCTAGTGTTGCATTTCTACAAGGATTTACAACAATCACAGATTCAATCAGTAAACACCATCATTAAAAAGTGTGCTGTATATGGGTCAAGGGCAGATAGACATCATACCTATCAAAGAATAAGAAGTGCTCTTGGGATAGCCGAGGGTGGTACAGACTGAATATCCTGCCAAAATACAGACCCAATATATGCCTTGGATAAACATGTGTGACAGAAGCTTCAAAATCAATATTCAATGTGGAAAATAACTTTTCACATCACAAAAATCATAGAACTTGTTGTGATTGCTACATAAAGTGCATCTTTGTTGCCACCAGAAATTAGGGTTTAAGGCCTGCAGAGACTTTGTCACATTGATGCTTCTTAGTTTTCTTACTAAACCAATGCCCCAGTGTTTGAAGCCTAGTCTAGATGGGAATTAACACAATTAGATGTCTACATATGTACCTGGATAGGAAGCAGATTGAAGGGCACTGCAGGTCTCCCCGCAATGATGTGGCCCACCGCATGCCTATCCCCATCCCAATTAACCCTTATCTAACTTTAGACAAACACACATCTGACATAAATTTCAAGATGGCAGCATAGCTCATCACAGAATGTTTTGGGTCAAATCTTAAAATCCAAGTTTCCTGACAGAGCTAAAGAACAGCACTGCAGGAAACCTTTGTGTATGAGGCACCAAATTTTTATGCAATCTCATGGCTGGCCTTTATGGAACATTTCATCCCCCAAAACTGGTGAAACACAAAAGCATTTTTTTTTAACTCTAAAGTTGGGAAAATCAGAGTGTTGTTGTTCAGAAAATAAAATTTCAGTGTCATGATTCATGTATCTAATTTTGGTTTTAGGTGCATGATTTTTTACCTCGCACTCATGGCACATAGGTGGATCATGATTGAACTTCATGTGCTCACACAGCTGCTTGCAGAGACTCAACCCACAAAGTAGTACAAGGTCACATTAGTCAACTGCACAGAGCTCCTGGCTTTGTTTCTCTAAAACCCATTGGACATCATACCCCACACAGTGACAAAGACATGGTGTGAAACCAGAATTGGTTGGCAAGTGATACTTCACCATAGCCTGTGAGTGATGCTCAAAAACAACAAAAAATACATCAAGAAAAGAAGTGTATACCTCAAGAATAGAACCTAGAAAGATGCAACATTAATTTGGTCTTTCATCTATCACAAGATGCCAATATCAATTTGCATTCTTGCCATACAACAACACAGAGGACTGTTTATAGACCTGTTGTTTCAGATAGGAAAGCGCACCTGAAACCAGTAAGTAGTGGTCTGTTGTTCACTTGAACTCAAAGCTTTTATGATCACCTTGTAAAACCTGTGACATCCATGAATGAATCCACATTTGAAAGAAACCTGACTGAGTAGGTTTTAATGTCTAGATGCTAAATTGTTGTCTCAATATGCAAACACAAAATCCTGTTATATGCCCCAACAATTTCCCCATTAAAGGAAAAAGCTCAAACTGTTTATCCAAAATTTACGTCCTGTTTTCTTCTGATCTATGTTCCCCTCCCCACCTCCTCCCTGATTGCAAAAACTGTTTCAATTCACAAAGTTAAGAAGATTCTGGGTTTTGGCGGGGGGGGGGATTTCATCATACCCATCTTCACTTCGAACCCCATGAGGAAATCCATCGATCTGGGCAGCAAGATCAAATCTGTACATCTTGTTGTCCAATTTCGTCTCAAAGACACAAGCTGAAGAATCCTCAGCGTTGGGTGGGCAAGAATCGGACTCTACTGAGCTCAATAAACACAGAAAGGTGATGAGCAAAACGGCAACAACTGCTGCTGCTGCAATTGATGAACCCATCTCGAACTAAAACTTGATTCTACCAAAAACCCAATCCGGAATTAAGCTCGCATACGATCGACACGAATCTTGCCCTAATCCCTAATCTCCCCCTATACACAAATCACTCAATCCCCAACCATTTGCTACCCAACCACTACTTGCAAAGATGAAATAAGAGAAAACTTTAACCCTAAATCTCTTCGTAAACAAGCCCTGCTTCTACCATAAACCCCAAAATTCTCGTCAAAGATTCACCCTAATCTCCAGCAAAGACTCATCAGACCCAACATCAGAGTTCTACCGTAATCTCCAAAATCTCATCAAACCCAAACTGAGATCTGCTCAAATCAAACCCCTCACAAATTCCACAACACAACCTTCCGAGCTGCAAGTGAGAGTGAGAGATCACCCAAAGCTGCAAAAACCCTAGAAATGGGTTTATGAATATAAAAAACCTGTCAAATTGAGCAGAGATTCTCTCGACTTTCTGCAATTCCAAAACTGTTCAAGACTACTGGAATCCGTGCAGAGGATGCAAATTATGATGGATTGAATGTGCACCCATCAACCGATGCTGTCCGGTTATTAAAAATTCGCCAAATAACCGGAGGTTCTCATGGTGTTTCATAATATGTGCCACGGTCCTAATATGTGACTGCCGTTCTCCAACTAATCTAACATCTGACGGAATGACCTTCCAGGTATTTTCATGGTAACCGCCGGTTCTTTGTTAGAGTTCTTGGGAAATCTGGGAGCCAGAGGTTTCTTTGCTTCTGATTCCAATTTCTTTTAAGAAGAACCCAAACCAAAGGTTCTTAAAAAAATCAAATCACCGCTCATGACTACCATCAACCCTGCAAATAACAACTAAAAATCCCCCCCCCCCCCCCAAAAAAAAAACAAAGCCACAAGAGGGGGGGGTTCCCAAAAATTAGGGTTGGGGGGGGAAAAAAAAAGTAAACCGGGCTCAAGCTGTGT
>Ga0116231_10005285_pt1 | contig 25500 bp, 16 predicted proteins | sample S1TSphgellanicum_2_FD_89695 | JGI IMG/M metagenome (GOLD analysis project Ga0116231, IMG submission 89695) | Host-associated microbial communities from peat moss isolated from Minnesota, USA - S1T2_Fd - Sphagnum magellanicum MG | ecosystem: Host-associated > Plants > Peat moss > Unclassified... | reverse complement strand
TTTTGTTTTTTTTTTTTTTTTTTTTTTTTTTTTTTTTTTTTTTTTTTTTTTTTTTTGTTATTGGGGGGGGGGGGGGGGGGGGTGCCTTCAACATATGTATGTCAAATAATTAATTGATTAATTGTGAAGATTCCATGTCGAAATTTTACATTCTTTGAAAATTCTATGCAAGCAGTTCATTTTAATTGATTTTACATAATGAATATTACATTATTTTTATCTTGAACTATGTGAATTCGTTGAACAAATCAATACTACATATAAGTATTTTTTGTGTGTAATGGAGATGGAATTAGACTTAATTTTAAATTAGATTGGGCTTGTTGAGAAAAATATATGAATTGAAGAGTTTACAAATTAAAAAAACAAATCTCAGGATTAGACCAAAGTCTCCATCATAAACTTTTTAAAAATGCAAGACCAATATTGACGATTCTTTTTTGAAATTTAGAATGAAACAACATTGGTTTGAACTTTCAACCCACCGTGAAGGGCAAAATCATTACGCTATGAACCATTCATTTGTTATCTACTACTAACAATTAACTAACCCTTACCTATAAGGATCCAACCCTAATAGTTAACTATTATCCTACTTACATGACCTTTATTGTCAAAGGATAGGTTGCCATGGTGACACCCACAATCAACTTGATTTTAGTTCATCCACAATTATTTCACAATAAACTTCCAATGGATGATATATTGATGGTTGTTGTTTCACTCTAACATTATCCCATCATCAAAATGACATTGTTTATCATATTTGCATTACACCTTTTCTTAGTCCAATAGGCAAAATGGTCTTCAATCTCCACTTAGTCTTACCTTCAATTCTACTTTTAACTCTCCTACCCGAACATTCTTATGGGAAATGCCCATTCTTATGCAATTTTAACTTTTTCCTTCTTCAAAATATTGCAAATTTTGATGGAATTTTTCTCCAAAATAATATTTTGTACTATTTGCAACCTCTTTTTTTTTTTTATCACCATGTGGCAAAATTTCACAATAAAAAACCCTTGCATGACTCCATTTTTCTATACATGTTCTAAACAAAATTAAAATGTGAATTGATTTAGTTTAATTTGTGGAAACCTAGAGCTAATCTCATTTCTTAGGCAACATAGGTTCACATCAACATTTTTTTGGCAACAATAAATTGCCAAAATGTGACGCACACAAAGGATTTGCAACAACCATGTTTTAAAACTAAGGCCCAAATTTGAAGCTAATTTGCTTAAACCTCATCATGGTGACAAGTGGCACCATTGCCACCATTAAGATACCATAAACCTTTAGGTCACCATTTTTTCTTTCCCTCTCATTGTCTTTTCACCATGTACATTACCATTGCCCAATAACTTTTTATGACCGTGCCTTGCACTTTTCATGTCAATTTTCCAACATGAAATGACATGAATGCCCTTAAAATTCACCAACATGTGGCAATATGATCGCACCTAGTATTCACCAACACCTTTAAGAAGGCTAGGATGCACAATAATGGTAGTTTATAATAACACTAGCTAATAAATCTAATTTGAAGTTCATGAATCATGTGTGCAAATTTGTTTTGGTGGCTGATTCCCATGGGTTCTTACAACTTATGGTTGGATTTGGAACTTGGAACTTGAGCCTTTGATTAAAGAAATTTGGAGGAAATTTTAAAAGATCCAAAATCAAATATGGTATATGAGAAAGCTTGTTAAAGCAATGAGCTGTTGGAACTTGGGAATTTTTTGTTGTAAGCATTTGAAAGTTTACTATTGAATTTTGCTACAATCCCAAGAATCAAATATTTCAAATTTCCCATATGGAATGCAACAATACCAAGACGTAAAGTCCAAACTTTGATTTTTAGTCTAGGAATTGAGTATGTTAGTTTAAACTTTACACATTTCAATTTCTAGATTGCAAGTTACTCAATGTGCGTGGTTTGTTTTCAAGTTTCTCCTTTCAAAATATTTGTGTCTTTTGATTTTCAAGGTTGTGTTCAAGTCCCAAGATTTAGATTTTAGAACCGAAGCTTGGAACTTGGATGTCATGGCTCAAAGGCTAGGCGCACACTTCAAAAGCCTTGATGCTAAATTCCAATGCAACATCTTTCTTCTCAACTAAAACCTTTCAATTTCCAAAATCCATCTTGCTTGTTCCCATAGCTTCTAGTTTATTGAACATCAAGGGTTTCAATCAAACCTTCCAAATTTATTTAAACATCTCCCTTGAGGCTTGAAGTTTGTTATTATAGTTTTGTTATTTATGCACATTGAAAATTTAAGGTTTTTATTTTAGTTTTATTGTCCTTCTTAATTTGTTAAAACCGAAAGCACAACAAACCATCTATAGGTTTTAAATAATTTCAAATTATGTCCTATATATCCATCTTATCATTTCAACCCTTAAAAATGGAGCCAATTCATTAGTTCCTTCACCACTAACATTTGTTAATGGTTCATCTAATGTTAACGTACTTATTGTTGTGTCTAATTAAACTTTTGATGTGTTATCCAAGCAAGGTCCTAACAAGAAAAAGAAACTATATGAAGAGGTTCAAAAAATCTAGTGAGCTCAAACTACATACTTCCATGGGCTAAAATAATCATTAATGCAAAGGGGGGAAATGCATCAAGTGGGATGCATGATTCACTAGAAATATTTAAGAATTTATACACATAAAAAATTTATAATTGGATCATAGATCAATTATATCTTAATATACTAATTAATATTAGAATATTAACTATTTTTTAAAAATAAATTTTATTCATTTGTACACATGATTTAATATAATTGTGTAATGATATAATTTTTTTACACATGCAAAGTGAATTTATTTATTTATATATATATCCAACATCTTACATTTCTATTTTATTTTAAATTAAAATATAAAAAAGTATTTAAAATATATCATATTTGTATCATTAACGTTTATTTCAATGTATAATGATTAATTTATTCACATAGAATATTTTATATGGATCATATATCAAGTTTTTTTTTCTTAATGTGATAAAAGTTTTCATATTACCTATATGCATATAAATATCAATTGAAATTAGTTCCATACATGTCATAGTTCCTTATGTCAGTATATGTTAATATTAAATGATTGATAATAATTTTTGAATCATTATAAAGTAATTCTATGATCACATTGTTTATCTAATGACATATCATTTTGTTTACATCATTGACATTATTAATTTATTTTTGTTATATTTGAAATGACTTTATCCTAGTCACATTTTCAAATGATATCTTGGACATCCATGTCACTTTATCATCAATCATGGATGTCATATGGATGAAAACTTGGAATGAAAAATGATGATGTTTTCCTATTACCATGTCATCATCTATTAGTCAAATGCACCACTAATATATGATTATAACTTTTTACACATAGAATTTGAAGTAATATTCTATGAGTACATTCAATGATATAGTCATTTAAAACATCAGGCTATTGATTTATTGGTTGTAAAGGACAAGATTTCTTCTAGTGATTCAAACATTTTTGTGGAAAGTAATGAAATGCGTTTGGTTTCAAAGTTGGATAGATTATAAAAACATGTTAACCATTATAAAACAAAAGATTCCATGCCCAATGTGGATGTTGGTTCTTACTACATGAATAAATATTTTATACATGCCAAGAACAAATGGCAATATAATATTAGTGACATCCTTTTAGTACGGACCTACTCCAATGTGTTGTATATTTTAACCACAAACAAATATATGTCCAATTTACCCCAATTTATCACATTTTTCTCCATGAACATCCCATGATTGATTTTGAAGGCTTCAAAGATTTCTACCAAATGTTTAAGGTGAAAAATGTTTTGATTCATCAAACTAGGGCATTACAAAAGTTATACATGATGTATTGTCGAAGGCTACAAAAGCTTCATTTGCATTTGCTGTTTTCACTGCCAATCACAATAATTAACAACATTTAATGGTTATCAATAGTCACAAATAATAAACTATAAGGGAAAATTTTAAAATTTTCCAAAAAGATTCATTAAAAATATGTTTAAAAGTTTTTTAAATTAAAAAAAATATTTTTGAGGAATAAACTTGAAAGTTTCTAGAATTTTTAAAAAAGATCCACCAAAAATATGTTGTATATATATATAACTAGCAAAAAAATCAAAATAATAATTGATAGAATTTTTAGATGTAAATTTTTTAAAGAATAATTGGCAGAGGCATGTAAAAGATACAATTGACAAAGTTTATACAAGGTGATATTGTATAATAGAAGGTTTAGTTGATGAAAACTTCTAGAAGGTTGATGATATTTTAAGAGGTGCCATTGAATATTATAAAAAGAGGTTTACAAGGCACCACCCTTTGATCTCATCAATTCAAGCTGTGACCTTTGTGATATTTAACTTGCATCATGCTTTGTTCGAGTAATAGAATGTCTAGTTTTTTTTCATTGTTGATTTTTTTTTTGTTAAGTCTTTGAGAGTTTTTCAAATTGCGTCTTTGTTTTATCCTTGACATTAATTCCTTATTATGTTGTCTAAGGTTGAAAACAAATTTTAAAAGTTTGCTAGACTTAGGTGGACTAGAGTTTGAAGAGTTGGGAGCCAAGTTAATCAACAGGGGTTGTGATAATAGCATTGTGTTCCAAAGGCATCTAACTAGTGTTACATTGCAATTCAACGAAAAGGTCAACATTTTAAAAAATGGTGTCCATTGTTTTGCTCACAAAACAAAATGTTCAACTATCACTTTTTAAAAGGTAGATATAATGTGGTGGCTTGAAGGTAGTTTGTAGGCTTTGTATGTTTTCTTTACCCATAGCTCAAAGAAATTATAGAATTTTTATAAGCTTGTTAATTTGTTCAATACCAATGGATTCAATTGCTGAAAATTTTCAAAACAAGGTGGATTTCTATGTTATTTTGAATGAAATGGTTTATGCATAATACCACTAATTCATTGTCAAGATGCATGTTGAAAATACAAGGAACGAAGTGACTTTGTAGAATTTTAATTCTTTTTGTGATGTTGTGTTTGTTCGCAAAATCCTTTGTATCTTTCTTATATATGTTTGAGTGTGCATGCATTAATCAAAATTGCATAGAACAAGGATTTTTTGTTTGAAACTTTGTCAAGTCTATAAAGCTAGCCCAATAAGAGTTATATCGCCTCTATTGTGATCCATATGCAAAGTATGAAGATCCTTCCCTTAATTATTTCAATTCCATTAAGGCCTTAATTAATGAAATTCTTTTTAAGAATTGGTTTTTTACCTTGCCTTATTTATTTTTGGTTGGAAATACCTTATCTACCAATTGGGCATTAATGTTGTTGGAAATTTGCAACTTGACATCAAGGATGTTTTTAATCAAACCATCAACAAAATGAAAGATGAATGCAAGGGGACAACTTGGGGCTTGATTACAAAACCTTAACATAACTTCCTTCAACATGAAGTAATGACAACCTTTAATATGGTTTATCCACAATTTTAGGCTATAAACCCAATAGAAACAAAATAAATTTCTCACATTAGCTTGAGTGTGTTGAAGGCCATGTTTTGTGTGCCTTTAAAGGTGGGTGTTATTTTATGATAATTACTATCACAAATTTACCATTAAGGAAAAATAATCAAATTTTAATTTTTGAATGGAATTCCACATATATATATATGGGTAAAATTATTAGTTTACTTAGCCTATAAGGTCTCCTAGTAATTTCTTAATTGTTAGTCATAAGTTTGGATTTACAATTTCCTATTTATTAGGGGATCATTATGAAAAAATGTGTTTGCACAAACCTCATTACCTTACAACTAGAGCTTTGAAACAACTAATTTGGAATTACACTACAACGCTCCCATGAAAATATAGGGAATTCAAAAATAAAATGGACCACGTTAAAAATTCATGGAGTTTTATTATAGTTACATATTAGTCCCAATATCAACCTTTGTATGAATGAATGTATACATTATATATATGGTTTTAGTTAACCATGTTTGATTTTGTTAACAAGTTGCACAAAAGTCACATATGACAATTATAATACAATTAGAATAAATGAAATAACTTTTTTGCAATTACCCAACTACTAGCCATAATAATAATTTTATTATTAATTATTGATACAAATATTATTAAATGTTATTATTTTATGCTAGGTCACCATAACCTAGCCTAGCATAATTAAAATTAATAACTAACATAGGGAATTAAACAATTATATTATTATCATACAATAGTATCTAGATTCTAGATTAATAGTTCATATTATTACTTATTAACTATTGGGTGAAAATCTTTTAAAGTTTACCACATAGGACGAAAAGGACCTAGTCCTTATAGTAATCATTTTTTACCCTATAATTTGATGTCCATAAAAAATAATGAATCAGAAGTTGTTTAATATTTAAGAAGGATCATATTTTAGATCATTACAATTATAGATTCCATCATAATCATCCATAAATGTGTCTTCACATGGTAAAAAATGACTTGGTAGAAAAGACAAAAAAAGGTGACATTGTGACAAGATTTTGTTACACCTTAAAGAACTTTAGACCCTATTATGAATTATAATAATTAATATACGTAGTAGATAGACTATTTTGAGGTAGAACTGCCTATTAGTAATCATTGGTTGGTGATTAAACAATTTTGGATCTTTATTATTTTTTCTTTCTTTTGTGTGATGTAAAAAATCATGTGAATGTCAAAGTAAGCTTTAAATTATGTGTTTTGACTTTAAAAGCAAAAAAACAATGTGAAAGAATCACAAAACATGTCAAAATCATTGTGTGCTTTTAAAGGAAATGACATTTTATTTTAAAACCTCATATTATTATTTTTGTTGTCCATTTTCAATGATCTAAAATGCTATGGGTGTACCAAGTTAAGATCTACATGAACTATCTGAGCTCCAAATGTGAAGGAACAACATATAAAAACAATGAAGAAGATGAATGCGTAGAATCTTAAAATGTGAATTGCGCTAATGATCAAACATTGACCCATTTATTTTTTACTACCATATTTTTCTCATTTTGTGTCCTTTTTGAACAATTTAAATAATTGTAGGTGCATCAAGTTAAGGTCTAAAAAAAATTCACTTGAGAAGTAAACATATCATGTATTAGTAATTAAAGTTTTCTAAATGTTTAAGTGTTCATTCATTAGTTTGTCTTACAATAGTTACAAGTGAATTGCAACTATGATGCAATCCATATTGTTTATCCTACAATTCAAGTTTACAAAATATCTAACTAAATGCACTATTTAATAAAAGAAGGTTTGGTTAAACCCAAAATAAAATAGGATTATTTGAAATGACATAACTATTTAGCTTAAGCCTACCTCTTATCTACATAGGTTTACCTACCTATTTAACCTTGGAAATGCATGTAGTAATGCCTCCCTAATTTGGGCTTATTTACATGCTCACCTATGTGCCACGTGTCAACATCTTATTAGCCCTAAGTTGAATTATTTATATTGAATTAACAAAAATATTAAATATAAAAAATAATTCACAATTGCCATGTGCCCATTGATGATTTCTCAACAAATCATTGCATGTCAACACATTGTGCAATATAGTACCATAGTAGTTGCAACATAATGGCATAATAGTTACAACATAGTAGCATAGTGGTTGTAACATAATGACATAATAGTTGCAATGATTTAGTTGTAAAATAATTGCATAAGTTGCATATGTATACAATTTCGTATACAATGAATTTTGTCATTGCAACTATTGTAATTCATTTGATAGCACTCACGTTGTAAAAATATGATGAATTGCAAGTGGTCATTGTAATTCAAAATTGCAATTAAAACCCAATTAAAAACCTAGTTGTGAAACACCTATTTTCTTATAGTGAATGAAACCATTATAATAGTTAGCTATTGAAAATAGGGTTGTTGGCACTAATTTGCCACTAAGTAAGGGTTTGTGGAAGAGATTGGGATATGATTATTTTGTAAGATAAGGTAAAGAAAAGATAAGGATGACCCATGTGTATATGGCAAAATTGCTAAAAGGAACGTTCCTAGGGGTGTTGGCATGGTAGGGTGGACCAATTTTGGTGTCACAAGGGTACTTTTTCTACAATGGGTGTGATTGCAAGTGTTACATCTTATTACATATGTTGGGTTTAGTTAGTAGGGACTCATTTTCAAATAATAGATTTTAATATTTACATGGTGCAATTTTTTTAATGCAAAAAACAAATCCCAAAAGCTATGGACTTTTGAAATTTAAAAACTAGGGTGTAACACCAATTGCAATTAAGCTAATGGACTTTAATTTGGTTCAATGATGGATCTAGAGTTTGTTTAGCAAATTGGTTTCAAAGTGGAAATGTAATAATAAAAACAATGTAATTTTTTTTTGCATCATATGAATTGGAGGTATACACTATGGACTTTTGATTACTGAAAAACCACACCTTATTTTTAAAAGTTCATAACATTTAAAAACAAAGGAGTTTTGAGTTTAATTTTTTTAGAATTATATAAATCACTAGCCGCTACAAATGCACAAATCACATATGGAAACAATTTGTTAAGAATAGATAAATATCATTTTATCATCATCAAATGTCAACATTGTGCACATTGTAAAGCTTGTAAAATGGATTTCGGGCCAAGTTTTTTTTTGTCGGGTTTTGGTCCACCCAACCATGCCAAGACCCACTAAACCTTGAACACATTATTAAAATGATGTAAAACACATATACATGGAAGGGGCAAGTTTGTGATATGATGATGTTCATCAATTTTCACCATTTCAAAATGTTTGTAGAATGTTTGTTCTAGATAAGTGAATGCACTTGTCAAGATCTTGTTTTCCCAAAAGCCTTTCACACTATTGTAATATCATATTTCATAATGTAAAAATGAACAAGTTCACAATGTCTTTGTCATTAGTCATCACATTGCCTTCGATTGCAACTTTGAACACCCACACGTGTGAATCAAAATTAATATCCTTGACATATGGAGGATATGGAAATTATTTTTGAACATTTTACCTTTTGGTTTTATTGTTACAATGTTCTTTGCCATAGGTGGTACTCACATGGGTGATGCCATCCTCCCCATCATAATTTTAAAAAATTGTTCCACCAACTAATAGAACTATAACTCCATTAGATGGTATGGAATAACTTGCTCCCATTATTGACTTTCATATTATAATAACATGTTTAATTGAATTCCATACATGTATTGAAGGAATGTACAAATAGGATAATGGTATTGTAGATATAACAGGGAATGGTTAAGATTTATCTCAAGTACCTTTTCTTGCATCTTCAAGTTTGATTATTCCCATTGGACCTAGATCAAGTGGCAATAGGGAATGATTGAGATCTATTTCAAGTACCTTTATTACCTCCACTATCTACCATAAATATCCTATGGTTTGTAAAATTTGTTGTTTAATGATAGTCTCTAGTTGGAATCTTGATTATAATGCATTTAATTATTGGTGCACCTCTAGACCTCTTCACTTCATTTCTATGGGTGTTCCAAACAAAATTGGTCAAATATATAAACCTTGCTAGCATTACTACAAATGTGGGTGCAATTCACTAGTCCTTGTTCACTAGACTAGTGCATTCATTGCTTCCCATTAGGTTTCATTCACTACAACCAATGAATTCACTCAAAATCCAATGAAATCACTTGGCATACAAGGACACCTTTTGTTGTAATGTGGTGTTGTTGAAACAATGGGGAATAATTGATTTTACTTTTACATGTTCCAATGAAACTAATATTACATGGTTCACAATAGGTATTGAAATAGTTATCATTCATGTAACGAGGTCATTATGAAATGACACATGATGTTATTCCATATATTTCCACTATAACATGGATCATTTCCACTTGTTGTTGATCCATTATCAATGCTTGATTGGTGAATTAATCCATCAAGTTGTATTCAATCATATGTCCTAATTCATCTTGTACGAAAGGATAGGTTTGTGTTAAATGTCCTTCCTATTTATAGAAAGTACATGTTCTCAAGTGGGCACCTTGATTAACCTCGAAGTAGTGTGTGGTTTGAAACTTCTTGGGAATGTTGGTACAAATATCATTCTAGGAATTTGATGCATAATCTAGGGATTGTTATAATGGGTTTTAGACAGTGTTGGTGCTACTTTTGTTACAAGTCCAATTATTGGTATAATTATAGTTGTCAAGTCACTAAATTTCTAAGGCCAATGTCTAAGGAAAACTTGAAACTTTGGGACATGTGTTTCCATATCTAGGTCCATTGTCTCTTCATCATGGACTACATACCATCAAACATGTTGTGCTTTTTAGAAACAATGTGGAATTACATATAAACAAACATGAATTATGGATTTTTATTGTTTATTATTTGCATCTTCATTTGGAATTGATTCCCAACCAACAAGTACCACACCTATTTAACATGGGGTTTGGTTTAATTGAGTTTGTAACCACCTATTTACATTCTTTTGTCATGGCATTTAAATCATTGAGGTACAACTCTTGAAACTTGTTCACATCTTTTATGTGTGTCCACCATCTCGATTACTTCAATTTTTGAAGGATGTTATTGGTGTCAATGCAATAATCAAACACTTGTTAATTATGCATGCTACTGCTCCTTTCATGTTATAAAAGGTGTTCTTTACCTTGCAAGTTGTTATCATGTTCTTGGAATCATAGGGTTTACATGATGAACATTGTTAGGAATGCTTGCAACCTTCTTGCTACACACATCCTCCTACATCTTAGTTGGAACCTATTCATTTCTTTCAACTACTTGATCTAATTGTCTTTGCAAACCCCTAGTTACCATTTTTGACATGTTGACACAAAAATTTCAAAACTAATTTGTTTCCATGTTCATAGATTTACATCCTTATAATGTTTATTGTTAAAATTCAAATCTTAAATACATTTTATATTTTCATTTATAGATTTCAATTAGCAACACACAAATGTCCTTGGATTAAGTGTTTACAATTAACAACCAACTTGTACACAACAACCACATTTCAAACATTGAACAAACAAACAAAACTATATAATCTAAAATTGAATCCCCCAACATGGTTGCCAATGGTAAGTACTAAATTCCTACTTCTTGGTTGAGTTTTTTGAACATAATCATAAACATTCTTCAAGCTTGCAAATCTACATGCAAATTAATTACAAGCTTAAAGTCAATGTTAAAATGTGTTGTTCTTGCAAGTATTGATTATTACAACCTTAATTTTACATCTATTTCTACAATACCAATAGAATTATTTACTAAACATTTCCAAGCTCCATTGGAAAAACAAGAAGGTTCAAAAACCTCTTTAAGTTGCATAAAAAATTAATGTCTAAAAATAAAAGGTAGGAAAAGAAATGTTCAAATTTTCCCTTCAACACCTCAATTCAAATTTAGTAACTAATTACTCATTAGCTAAATACACTACAATATGCTTTCATTGACTAGTACACCCTTTAACAATTGATAAGGTGATAAGTACCTTCCTCCCACATTGGTTATTTTCTTGTTTATCTATATTAGTTGTGTTCAAGGTTTCATTTTGTTTTTTGGATGGTAGTTTTCCTTCAAGGTTGGTAGACTTTAGTTCACATGTTTTCTTACATTTTGTGTGTTTTTATACTTGTTAGCCCTCACCTAGGACTTCTAAGGTCCCATGAACATACAATGAGTGAAAATGAGAAGTATGTTCTTACATTGTTTTCAAGCTAATCCCTTGATTTTCAAACTTCTTTTTTCAAGGTGACCATGTTGCATCAATTGAAAGCAATTTTATAGGAAGATAATGAATTGAATCCTCTCATTAGAGGATTTGGCACATATGTTTTGCCTTTACCATCTTCAACCATAAGCTTTCAAAATTTATTAAATTGGCCAAAATTACTATTATCCAAGTGCTTGGTTTTGTTGACACATATTGAACATTATTAGTTTCATGAATCTAACAAATTACACCATCAACTCGACACACTTGGATATGTGCACCAAATTCTATAATCAACATTGTTTTACTATGCAAAGTTTTTGTATGAACATGCCATTGCCAAGTGGCTTGGGAAACTACACTATTATGTAGATGTATAGGTGGTAGCATATATGTTTTTAAAGGTTTACAAAGTGAAAATTTGGAATGTGGCAAATCACATTTGTTTGCCATAATTTTGATGTCATTACCATTTAATGTTGATGTAAAAAACTAAAATTTTGACATGGTGTTTGAAGTAATATTAAATAGGCTTTTGTTAATTGCTTCCTTATCACCTAAATCCCTTGTAAACCTAAAGGGAATAATCATCTTAAAGGTGACAACACACTAGGGTGGAACAAAAATGGCACGTCGTGAAATTCCATTTTGAAATTTTTAACTTTATGTTTTTATGAATCCTCATGCTTTTATTAATGGGTTCTTATTCTTTGAGTCCATTTAAGTACCACATACTTGATGGCTAAAGTCATATTCCTTTTGCACAATACTATAATTACTCACATAATTTGAAATGATTATTCTATAAGAATGTTATTAGATTCTAGATCTCTCAACAAGTATTCATTTTTCTTCTTCATACTTTACCACCACAATAAACACTTTATTTAAACATTTCAACCAACATCATTCCAATCCCCATTCATTATTAACAAAATATCCTTATTCCAAAATGCACATTCAAAACATACACACATAATTCTTCCATTGACAAAATTGTGGATCACCTTTATAGACACAAAATTGCAAACCCCTTATTTGGGTAAAAACATAGTCAAAGGAGCCACCCAAGTGAGTGAACACTCCTTAAAACTACATTTTTGTATGTTTGAAAAATCACAAGTGAAGCATAATAATTCAAATTGTCATATTTTTTTTGAAATATTTTTCCTTAATTGCAAAGTTCACATGCTCAAAGTTTGACTCAATTTTTAAAAAAATTACATGTTGAAAGCACTCAAACCTCGAGAGTGGACCATCCTTGTTATTTTCAAACATCCTTTTTTTTTACCAAATGCGCACCATTCCTTTTGAAAATTAGAAAGGATTTAAACATTAATGATTAGAAGGGAAAAATGACTTGAACTAATGAAAATTGTTTTTATAACACATTTGAAAATGTGCTTTTAATAAAAAAAACCTATGTGATAGAGGGCATATATGCATAATATACATGATATAAAACCAAAATTTTAATCAAAATGTATTTGTATCTAAAATACAATGTTAAATGGGGTACCCAAAACACAAAATTTAAAGTTATAAACCAACACAAAAACAACACGTGTCATGTGTAGTCTTTGGAAAATGACTTTTACCTTGGCACCCATGGTTCCTTTGACTGTGCTTTCACCCATGTCTATTTTCTATTTGCCTCTTGTGCCAAAAAAATTAATGACCTTACATCTTTTAATAACCTTTAACAAATTTTTAACTAATTTGGTTATTTTTGGCCAATGTTGGCAAGCGGCAAGTCATTGGCATGTTCAATTGAATGCCTTGTGCTCTTTGGTGCATAATCTTTGTCTAAGAAGTTGACTCATTTGTACTAACCATTTAATGTTAATTTGTTAATTGCCAATTTGTTCCAAGCAACTTGGCCACCAATTGTTTTTAGCATTTTTATGTACTTTAGGCTTTTACAACTAGCTTACCTACCTTTAAACACATTATTCATATATATATATATATATATATATATAATCCCCCTTACTTATCAGAGCTTAAAATACACTACATAAGAGGACAAAAACAATATACCTTGAATCATATGGGCTACACAACAAGATGTTAAAAGATATTTGTCATTTAGGACGTAAGCATTTTTAGTTTAACTTATCATAATCTTATATTTGAAAGATAAACATCTAAACTATTAATTTCATTGAAAGAAAAACTTCCTTCATAATAAGCCTTATAATTTTATGTACACCTCATAATTTCATCAACATATTTCCAAATTTTTTTCCTTAGTATCAATGTCATCACACCATATTATCATTGAGTCATTTATTCGTTAAAGGGCATTATATGAAGATGTATTGAGTCCATATTCTTTTTTTTATTTAATTTTTGTATAATTTTGAAAATTCACAACAAATTGGATACTAAAGATTTTAACATGAAATTTTTACATCGTGTTTTGAAGAGTGAATTCATTGTTGATGTGAGTCCCATTCCATCATTTGCACATATAAATTAGAATTAACTATATTGAAAAAATGATTAAAATGGACTTTTGGATATCCAAAATGTTTCACCTTAGTGTGTTTTTACCTCTGAGTCCTAATTATCCATTTGCAAATAAAATGTTAAATTCTTCAATGTGTTGTATCCACAAATCTAATGTCATTATTTTGGTGAAGCATATGCATTTGTCATTATTGCCCACTCATTTGCAAACATTATATATGTGCAACTTTCACCCTTGTTGGAGCTTTATATGATTCTTCTTCAAGAATTTTCTAGTTATGTTGAAGGAAAAAATTGAGATTGGGTTACCATGTCAAGAACAACTTTAGAAGACTTGCAATATTAAGTTTTTTGAGAAGTTATTTTTAAAAATCCTTATTATGTATTTGTTAAGTCTTTTTAGAATCCTTGTTAATCATTGACCAAAATCAAGAAAGTGAAGCAAGTTAAAATTCTTGATTTCAATTTCTAGTGTTGCATGGAAAAAATGTGTTGAAGGACTTTGTTGTTTTTATTTTAGTGTCAAAGTTAGTAGGGTTGTGATTTTATTTGACTAAGGAAAACAACTTGTGGTTTGATGATTTGAGCAATGGATAATTATACAATGATATCAATAACCAATTTAAAACGAGTTTTAGGGTTTGCAAAGATGAAACCAATGTCATTTTTTGTGCTTTAAGTGTTATTGTGTTGCAAAATCTCATTTTTGTTCACAAAATTCTTGTGTTCATCATGTTCCATAATATCAATTCAAGAAAAATCATCACATTTTGTAAAATTGATTGTTATAAAAAAAGAAGGGGAAAACTAAACACATATAGATGGAAAAAGTTTTGAAAACTTTGATTTGGTTTTAATTTTGAAGAGGGAGGAGTCCTAGGAGGAGGAGGTAATGGTGGGGCATGAAGGATTTGGGAGGTGAGAAATTAAATTCCTATGAAATGGCTTGTGAAATCAAAAAATAAATGGGGCCAAGTTGTTGTAAGCTCTGTGGAAGGATATTTGGTAGCAACATGCATAGGAGTGTTGCAAGGAATATTGATAGGTTTTAAGGATGGTTCAAGTTCAATGCCATTAGTTTAGGGGATATGCACATTGGGAGTTAGAATAATTAAAAAAACAAGTAGAAAACATGATGATGATGATGCTAATATGTTGTTGAAGAGTTTTTTCTTAGACATTACAACATAACAAGTGCAGGTAGTAACAAGTGTCAAGTTTGTCGAGTTGTGTTTCAAAGTTCAAACCCTTGATTATTGAATAAGGAAGTCAACAAGGTAAAAAAATTTACAAAGAGACAAAAATGGTTTAGATATAAGAAACTCTTTGATTTTATGATCTAGATTATGATTTAGATTTTGGTGTTGGGATTTGGCAATATTTCTTGTGATTGAGATTCTTACAACAATGGTTTGCAAATTATGTTCAATTATGTGCATTAATTTTGAAGTTTTTTGTTTGAAACTTGAAAATTGAAACAAGGATTTGTGCTTTCAATTGTTGGAACTTCAAGCTTTCTAGTTGTATATCCAATGCATTTGTGTTACCCTAGTTTTTAAGGTTCAAGTTGTTTGGTTGTAAGTATGGTTGTATTCATATTACATCATGGTTGGTTTTTAGTTGTATAATTGTTGTTGATATGTTAGATTCAAATGAAGGAAGATAAATCTTGTGTGTAGTGTGTGGTGGTCTATCACACGAAGAAAAGTGTGATGGTCTACAACATGTGCATCTTTTTGTCAACCACTTCATTGTGTAGCATATTTATGCATTTTTTTTGTTCATTGTTGCCCTTGTTGACTTTGGTAATGAATTTGTTCTAACTTTTGATGTTTTGTAGACATTTCAAGTGAAGAAGCTTGCTAGTGCAATCAAAGTATGGACTTTGCAATAATTGAAATTTGAACTAGGACTTTACACAATCTAGTAACTAAACTATGGAATTTGAATGTTTGGTGTTGAAGATATTTATAATAAATTGGAAATTTGAATTTGAAAATTGACCTTCTAGAAATTTGGACATTAAAATTTAGAGATTAATTTGATTTATGAACAGACTTTTAGTGTTTTATCTAACCAAGTATTTTCCCTTTGTTAATGCTCTATGTAGCCAAATACACTTGGGAATGCACATGTCACTAGTGTTCTAATCACATTAGTTGTTATAACCACTTTGTAGACATTTGCAAATGACAACCCACCATCATCACTAGTCTTCAATATAAAAAATTGTTAAGTCACCTCCATCTCACACAAATGTTGGGCCAGCTATTCTAATAGAGCTTTGATTATGTAGCCAAATTAACAATTACCTATACTTGAAAAATCAATGATTAGTTCACATTTTAATTTCCCATTGTTTATTACATTTGGAAACCAAGTTTAATGAATATTAATGTTGTTTTTTAATATATTTAAAATCATGGCATTTGTTGAAATTCTTGATTGAGATAAATACCCATAATTCCTTCAATATTTTGGTCCATGGAAATGAACTATACATTATGTATAACAAGTTTCATGTAGTAAAGAATGGGCCATCAAAGGTGAATTTCGCAAAGGTGCACCTAACAAAAGTAATTGTTAATTGGTGTTCAAACCGAGGGAACATAAGGGGATTTTAAAACATGCAAGGGAACAAGGCAGTGTGGGGAATATTGCAAAATTGACACCAATGATTGATTTGACATCCCAATGCCAATAACATGAAGAGGTCACCCCAAATTTTAACATATTATGAACCATGTTGAATATTAGCCATTGTGCTTAATAAAATGCTTGTGAAAAAAATGAGCAAGCACAATAGGGAATCATAATTTCCAATTGGACCTAGTGAAACATGCATAGTGGTTTGTACTTGGCACATTCCACAATGCAACGATTTTCATCATTTGTAGAATGGGCATGTAGATTTTGAACAATGGTTAGGTGATATTGACCCAAGAAAACTTGTTCATTGTGCCTTGCAAGGGGAATAGAAATAGCTCGGAAATGACATATTAAATTGAAATCACCATATCATTGTTTTGTGTTAGTTAGATCCATTGATGAAAAAGGTTTTGGCTATTAAAAAGTTGATTTATAGCACAATGCAAAATGGGCAGGGATCAAGGCCATCCAAGGGTGTTAATAGAATTTGTGAAGCTACCATAGATTAATCAAATATGTAGCAATGAAAAAATAAATTGTTATGTATGTATGATATAATTATAATTTTTTTTTGGGTCAAAATAAATTTCTACATTAAAAAATGGTAGATTTAGTTTTTAACATTGTTAATCTATCATAAATGACCACAAAACCATTTAGCTAGTGTGATTGGGATAATCTTTTTGGGATATCATGGGGTATTGTTTAAATATTGCCTAAGGACAATAATTGTTAGAACTAGGAGTTTAAAATCAAGATTCCAAAGAAGTTTGGGCTTACTTTCCAAACGTATAAGCCTACCCATTTTACAACCATTGTTTGTTTATTAAATGAATTCTCATCATAGTAGCTTTCAATATACGGAGGGGTTTTGGTGTTGTGATTTGTCTTTACAAACATAAGAAACAACTTTCACATTTTGGTTTAGGTAGACATGCCCATCACTAAACACTCATTACAACAAAATGTGTCCATCTATGCCAATTGTTTTCATTGGATTTAATTTGATTGAATTCATTGGTCCCATTGAATGAAACTTAATGGGGAAATAATAAATTAATTGGTCCACTGATTGGGGATTAATGAGCTATACCTGCATTTTGTAATAACAACTACCTTTTAATTGATCATATTTTAGTGGTTTTTCATTTTTCTTAAAATCTTCACAGCCATGGATGTGCGAAATGAAAGTTTTCAATACTTTTTTAAATTCCAAAGGCAAAGGAACAACAAAAAGAAAAAGAAAAAATGATGGTCATTTAATGAGGAAAATAATAATTAAACCCCCTTTATTTCCAAACCTTACATTTTCATCATTTCTTATTTATTTTGAACGATTTAAAAAGTTATGAATGTAGCAATTGTTTTACAAAACTTATTTAAAGTCTAAAAACAATAGAACAATGTCTAAAGATTTTAAGCTTCAAAACACAAACTATTTTTATGTGCCTAAACCAAAACATTGACCCCCTTCATTTCCAAAGGGCATATTTTATCCATTCCTTAATCAACTTGAATGAATTTTGTAACTTTGGATGCACTAATTGAAGATTTACAAAATTTATGTTAGATTAAGAGGTAATGAAACAATGCCAAGATATTTGTATTTTTTATTACTAAATGTTGAGTTGTAGATCTACCTATCGATTTGTCCCACTATAATTAAGTTAATTACCAGACTGAGGCCCATGATAAGGCCATAGGCTTTTAAGCATGACATTTTAGTGAGTTGAACTTGAAGTACATATAAGATACTCATGAGTCTTGATTGTCATTGAGTTAAAAAATCTTAAAATTGATAGAATAAACATTTTGAAAGGAATCACTTTTGTTTTTATTTTACATTTAAACATGATAAGCTAGATAGATTGGCCGATGAAAAGACACTTAAAGCTTTGAAGAAATGCATTCTTTTTCCCATCACTTTCAACTTCAGAGACTCAAAGGCATTAAAACAACCTTTCACCTAGAACACCAATAGCTATTCAAAAACTTTCACTTGGATTTGAAATAATCAAGATAAATTTTCCCAAAGTAGGCGGGTTGAAAAAAATAGTTCAACCTCTTATGAACACATATCCTTCTATGTGCAAATAAAGTGCATCTTGTGGCTAAACATGCAAACCTTCAAAAAAAAATAATAGCCTTGCTACTTCTAAACAACGTGGGTCTTATTCCAAACAATTCTATTTACAACAACAATATTTGTGAATAGGTATGATTTGTCTTTCAAAAAGTGAAAAATGAAAATTGTGAGGAGTGATTTGGGTAGTAGTTAGGTCAATGATTGAACACTTAATGTTAGAGAAACACAAATTTATAAAAATCCTTTTGTTTCCTTTGGAGCTGAAAATAATGTTGTTGTCTTCACCTAGCACATCCAATGTTACAAAAATCACTCAAATCCATTAAGAAGTGATCAAAACATGGTTGATCAAGATATGCTTTCTGGAAGTGAAGGGGATAAGTGTTTGGTGATAATAGTTTAAATAGTTTGTGTTTTGTAACTTAAGATCTTTGAGCATTGTTCTATTTCAAATGGAGTAAAGGTCCATAAACATATGGGACTAGTTGCTTTTGGGGCATCTGATGCACTTTCATTAGCAAGAGTCCCCAAAAGATTTACATTAATTGGCAACATGTTTGAGAAATATTGTTGAGATTGCAAAAAACAGGTGAAAAATTACCCCAAAAACAAACCATTGTGTCAACACGTGGCAGAAAAATTTAAAGAATGGTCTCTGGAAAAATGGTAAACTGTTAAGGTGAGGATAACACCACACTCCAATGCTTTTCATGTCTCTATGTCATGGAAGAAATTTCCATTCATTTGTTTTATGGTGGGTAAGGCCTAGGGGTGTGGAATTTCTTAGAGCATCTCCACAGGTGCTCAGTATGTCACTCTGGATAATAAAATTAAATGTCTAAGTTTAGCTGTTTTTTTGTTGGCAACCCCACCAATAAAACTGCAACTGGAACTGCATATATGTGGGGATTACTAATAGCAACCACCTGGACCAATCATTATGATTGACCAATCAGAAATACTTAGCTGTAGTTAGGTACACTCTTTTTTGGAGGTGCGCCTTTTATGAGGCACGACAAGTTGCACGAATTTGGTGCAGAAAAACCAATTTCCTGAGCTAAACCGGCACATTTTGACCTTTTCAGAATAAATTGTACTGTCTGGAGTCACATACTGAGCACCGTTGGAGATGCTCTTATGGCCAATCTTCATTCCGCCTTGTGCATGCCCTTTATTTTCCAAATGTCCCCACCATAAGGCCTAACAAACTGAACATTGAACAATTCATCAATGCACTTCAAAGACTTCGTTTTTAACACTATAAAGCAAGTTCTAGGCACTCACCACTGGGTCCCCAGGACCTCGCACATTAAACATTTCTGGTTTTTTATAAAAATGTTTTTTCGTGATAGGGTTAATTGGTGGAACCTGCCCTTGTGTGGGGCCAACTGTGTACAGAGGTGTCTTTACAGACACAAAGAGGTGCCTTATGGATTGTGAGGTGCCTTCAATGCATGCCAGACGCCTCCCTATGTGGGTAGCATGTTCTTTACAGTTTGTTCAGGAGGCAGTACAGTACATATAAAGTTCGATATAAATCGCAATAAAGGTGCATTCACACTTGGTGTCAGTGACTCTATGGTAGAGTCCCCTAACACCATGCTAGCCATTAAGGACTTAAACCTAGTTGCCATTTATACTAAGCTAGCATTCACTTAACATTGAGCTATGGCCCATTTAACACTGAGTGCCACCTGGGATGCCACCTAGATTTTCATTTAACAGACTTAACATGAGGTGTGAATGCACCATAACTCTATATAAACATGTTCTACAGAGAGTCACATTTCTAGATTCTGTATGTAGATTTTGTTCTGCTGTTGTTTAGCTCTATATTAAGAACTGCTGCTTCAGTTTTGAAAATATTTCAGGATCAAAGGATCCACCCATTCTGGTTTTTTGGGGCCCAAAAAAATCAGAATCAATGAACCACTGGTTTGATCAGATTATTTTTGAAAAGAATTCAAACTACCCTTGGTTTTCATGAAGGAACCAATATCAGCATATTTTTTAACTAGAGAAATTTCTCCAAGCAGCGAAATAAAAAATTCAAAGATTCAAAAGGTGAAGTGATTTTGGATTTGAAGGTTTTCATAGTAAGAAGTAAGGAAAAAGAGAGAGAGTAAACATTAGAGTTATTCGTAAAGTCCTGCGAGTAGGGGTGAGGACGATGGCATCAAACTTGTAACTGGGAATGACAATTTTAGCAAAAAAAGAAACTGGGACCCAGACTAGTTTTTTCCAACAATTTTGATTGTAAACTTTCATCGTGTCTTTCCTTTTCCCTGATTGCCTCCGCTGGTGCTACATATGTTTTCACTGTTCCTACGTGTACAACTTGTATAATTACTCTCAAACCTTCTGCATTAAATACTGATTTCAGCATTTCATACTGAGATTTCAAAAAATCTCATTACTTTGCCTAACAGAGGGGATAGGGGGTGAAAGTAGGCTCAAAGACAGGGTGACTTTAGGAATAACTCCATTGTCAGATTCTATATTTGATTTTTAGTGTGTAGCCACAAATATAGAACGTTGATTAATGATTTGTACTCTACATTTGGTTTATGGCCAGATTTGAGTAAATCTTCGTTGGGGATGACTGCCTTTTTAAAAACATCTTTCTATGGATGATAGGCTAGCCACTTAGGCTACATAAGTAAATTCATGGATCTGGTGGTTATGAAGGTGGATATTTCCTTTCTCCATTTTGCCTATAGCTGTGGCTAATGTACAAGAACTGGCTCTTTTGATAGTATTATGGTGCATTCACACTTGATGTTAAGTAAGTGCTAAATGAAAATCTAGGTGACATCCTAGGCGGCACTCAATGTTAAATGGGTCATAACTTAATGTTAAGTGAATGTTAACATAAAATGTTCATGGTAAGTAGGTGTAAGTCCTAAATGACTAGCCTGGTGGTAGGGAACTCAACAGAAGAGTGCCTAACACCAAGTGTGAATTGCACGCACCTTTAGAACCGTGGCTAGGCACCCTATGAACCACTGGGGGTTTGATTCTGATAACCGCCCAACGCTGGTTCCAAACCTTCAAACCCTAATGACGCGCGTCTCAATGACAACCAAAATTGAGAATCGAGGGTTTCCGTTTTCGGCGTTCCTGGGACGACGAAAGAACCGTTGCGTACTCGCAGCGAATCCCCCAAGAATGATTTGCGTATTGTCAGTGAATAACGGAAGAAGAAAACAGAGAATTGCAAGATTTTTGTAGATTTCGCCATTGAATGCAAAAGGCGAGCCTGGATTCAAATTGCTTCCTCCTTCATTTCCATGCTCGATTTTTGCATGCTAAGGAACTGTTGGCACATGCATCTGCAAAAACGTGGCGACTCTCCGACGGAGTCACGTTGCTAATTCGACGCCGATTGCAAAACAACAGCCACATGGCCGCCATGCATTTTCTGCCTCACACGCAGGCCTCAAATTCAATACAAACTCTTCATCATAAGACCCATCATCGATCCAGTTTATTTTCAGAAGAACGAGAACAAGGACTCTGCATTTCTGGTGTTCTGATATCATATTACGTTATCTGCTGCATACAGACTTGTGGGTATTGGAGCTGCTGCTTCTGCTGTATCAGTACATTTCTGTCGTATTGGCTGTTTGCAACTTGTCTCACTCTTGCTTTCATCATGCCTGGACTCGCGTTGGGCGATGTGATACCCAATATTGAGGCTGATTCCACCCAAGGGCCTATCAAGCTGCATGACTACATTGACGAGAGCTGGACAATTATCTTCTCTCACCCTGGTAAATTGGGTTTTGATTTAGAAATCGCCGTTTCCTTGTTTGATCTTTCTGTATCCTCCGCGACTTCCTCGAATCTGGTGTGCATTACGATGAGCTTTGAGGTACTGTGTTAATTCAAAGATTGTTGCACCGGTGTCGTTGGAGATGATGGTTAGTTTTACCTTGAGTGCATTGTAGGCGATTTCACCCCAATTTGCACAACGGAGCTGGGCATGATCGCGGCGTACGCGCCGGAGTTCAAAAAACGAGGAGTGAAGCTGCTCGGTCTGTCCACCGACTCTGTGCAGGATCACTTGCGCTGGATCAAGGATATTGAAGCTTACACGGTATGTACATGATTGTTCATCGCCTTCAGACAAATCTTGCACCTCTTCTGTCATCTAGGGTCTGTTGATATAGATTTTGTATGTGAACTGTGGTTGTGTTTTTTTTGGTTTTATTTGTTTTGCAGCCAGATGCGCCGGTTCAGTATCCTATTCTTGCAGATCCTCATCGGAAGATAACAGGAGAGCTGAACATGTTGGACCCCGATGAGAAAGGTCCCAATGGAAAGCCTTTGGCTTCCCGTGCTTTGCACGTCATTGGCCCTGACAAAAGAGTAAGTTCCAAAAGCCCAAGACGGTATACAGCTACTATAATATATTTGCTGTTTTTCTTTGATCCGTGTGATAAGAACTTCAACAGAATTCCACCAGTCTACTTTCAAATTAGACTGGAGCAATGGGCAGCAACTAGCAACCAGTGTTCTCTTTTTGAGCAAATTTTCGCAACTTAGAGATTTTGTCTTTCAAAAAATGAAAAAAACACGAAATATTTTGCGATTTTTAGGCATTTCCTGGGGCGCCACTTGTAGAAGTGCTTTTGGAAAATGCTACAGGCCACCCACAACAGTCGCCATTAATTGCTAATTGATGCTGCTGGAGATCCTCGCCAGTGGACCTACTTTGAGGAAATTGAAAAAAAAAAACCCTGGTAGCAATGGAGCTTGTAGACTGGGTATGTCATTACAGATATCACTCTTTGTTGTGCATGGTCGGAACTAAGTTCTGCTAAGTGGACGTGGTGGTGGTGGGTACTAATCCTAGTGCATGGAGTCTTTGATCTTCTTGTTCTTTGCGGAATTGCAGCTGAAGTTAAGCTTCTTGTATCCGGGAACGGTCGGTCGAAATTTCGACGAAGTGTTGCGAGTTCTGGATGCACTCCAGCTTGCATCCAAGCAGAAGATTGCAACCCCTGCAAACTGGCAGCCGGGCGAGGCAGTGGTAATCTCGCCGTCTCTCTCAGACGAGGAAGCCAAGCGCCAGTTTCCGCAAGGCTGGAAAACCATCAACCTACCCTCCGGCGAGCCGTATTTGCGCCTCGTCAACCCTAAAACCTAAAACTCTAAATACAAAGAACACCCATAGACATATTCCTATAGAAGGATGAAAACAAATTTGGAGGCAATAATATTTTGGACTAGGTATATCTAAAGACCCAAAGTATACGTAAGGCCTATTCCTATTGGAGGATGCAAACAAATTTGGTGTAAATGTTGGGGTTTTTGGTGGAGTACTTATATTACCTTTTTTTTTGGGTGAGGTGATCACTTATCTAGGTATGTTGAAACTTCAAATGTTGTGTTTGTGTGCTCAAAAACTTTATTTTGTTTGTGCACAAATACTCTTTTTGTACTTAAAAACATTTTGCCCTAATCCATGGGCTAATATTTTGTATACCATTGTGCATGTGTCATTGGGTGGTATGATTTACATTTTGACTTAGATATAAGTATGTAACTGAATAGCCTTTGTGTGTGAATTGTAGCATTTTCATTAGGTCTATTAACAAAAATGAGTTTGTTTCTTTTAAGGTTGCATATGTGGAATAAATTTTTATTCGTTGTTATACATGGATTGCATGAGGGAATCAAAATATTGAATACACATGTGACATATGCACGTTAATGACTATATGTATGATTCACACCTAATGGTCCATGGTAAGCTAGAGTTAAATTTCATTGATTTTAGGGTGTTTTTCACATATGTAAAGGTTAGGTGGCATTGGTGATGATCTAGACTCTTAGTCGGTAGGTAGTGTTAAACTTGGTGCACAATGTGTTTGCTAGTTAACATCAAATCAAAGCTTGAAACCTAAATTTTAAGCTTTTTAGTTAATGTAAAATTGAAATAAGAAGGTTCAAATATATCCATGTTACATAGGATGGAAATCATGGTGGGGCTTGATCAGACCAACCATCACACACTTACACAAAAAAGAAAAGGGAGGGGGGTAAGAAAAAGGAGAAAATGGGCATTTCTTCAAGCATCAATAGAGGCTGCTGCAACAAGTTGCATTGCATTCCCTGTTGTGAATGTGAAAACTATCTGATGCAGTTAACTTTCATGTCTACCATCAGACACCTTTTTCAAAAAATATTAACACTTATTTTGTTAACCTTTTTTACCAATGACAATTTAGCACATTAGTGTGAATCATGATTTAAAAGTATAAAAATGGGAAGTAACATCTTAATTTTAAAAATATTTTAATAATGAGTAAATTAAGTCAATAAAAAAAATTAAGTAAAATTCTCAGAGCGCTTGAAATTCCCTAAAAAATTGAAGTTTGAAGTACTCAAAAAAGGAATACAAACTTTCCCCTTTTTTCTTTTTAAGAAAAAGGGGGGGGGGGGGGGGGGGGGGGGGGGTTTGAATGTGAAGAGAGAGAAAAAATATAGATTTTTTTTTTATTTTTGTGCTAAACAAGCTTATATAATATATAAACAT
>Ga0116231_10005282_pt1 | contig 25504 bp, 23 predicted proteins | sample S1TSphgellanicum_2_FD_89695 | JGI IMG/M metagenome (GOLD analysis project Ga0116231, IMG submission 89695) | Host-associated microbial communities from peat moss isolated from Minnesota, USA - S1T2_Fd - Sphagnum magellanicum MG | ecosystem: Host-associated > Plants > Peat moss > Unclassified... | reverse complement strand
GTTGTTAAGTGCTCCTCCGTCTTTTATACATTTAAATAAAAAAAAAAAATAATGGAAATGTAAAAAAATGAAAATTTTCAATATTTTAAATAAATAAAAAAAAAAAAAAGCCCAACCCAACTCTTTCAATTGTCGAGAAAGAGACAGGATGAGTGTACCTAAATGCAAAAACCCCAAAAAAAAATATTAAAAAAATAAAATAAAATTTACAACACTAATATATATTATTCTCCGCCGTGCCACATCTATATTTCACTCTTTCTCCGCCCCGTTGGAGTAAACAGACCATGACGGATGACGGATGGATGATGAGACAGATGGATGAAATGATGCTTCACGATGTCCTTTACTATATGTAATGTTGTACATCTACCTACTGTGTCCACACTCTGAACACCAAAAAAAAGTCCGTTCCAATCTAAACAGTCTAAACACTTTCAACAAAGAAACCGATTCTAATAAGGTAAAAACTTCCAAAAGTTGGATCCAATGCGATAGTCCCTGTCCCTGTGGGTGCAGGGCCCAACAAAACATGGAAGTTATTGAAATTGGTAGAGGCTAGTACCTCAGTCATGATGTTAAGGTTGAATAGGGGTCAAGCCTTGAGGGAGAAGGGGAAGAAAGTGCTAGCCCTAGTAGGTGTATCGGTTGGATTGCCACTTATCCTGACTCAACACCATGCATGCATGGACAACTAACTTCCCCTTGTAGCCCCAAGTGGAATGTGTGCTTTCCAAAGCAAACCTCCTTCTGCCATTCTTAGCCAATTTTCAATGATCACCACCCAAAAACACACACACACACACAAATCCACCTACTATGAGTCACAAGTTGAGGATGCACAAAATCACATCATTTTTAGTAAGTTTTTCACCAAATTGAATTTTTTGGCCTTGCATACCAAGGCAAAATATTTGTGTTTAGATTCATTATAGAGTATATATAGTAGCTTAAGGGATTTTTGCCCCTAAGTAATAATAGGTCTATTTTTATATGGGGATTTTTCAAAGATGATTTTTTGGGCTTGTTTTGAAACCTGAGATTAGGTGTAGAGTTATAATATCTTTGAAGGATTTTGGTTTCTTTTAGAGGAATTTTTTATATTTTGAAAGAGAAGTTGGTACTTGGGTTTGGTTTTTGGACCTATTAAATAGCCTAAAAAGCACTTGGCTATTGCCTATAAAATGGAAAGAGAGCCCAAAGAAACCCAGCCCTTCTTTCCTTTATTTGAAGTCTTAGACCAATCAGGTTGCAGAGTGGAGATAATTTTTGTGACCACCAATAATTTACTTATTAAGCAAGCCCAAAAAAAATTAAAAAAAATAAAATCTAAATACCCCTTCTTCCCTTGTTTCAAGTCTCGGACCAATCAGGTTGCAGGGTGGAGAATTTTTGTGACCACCAACAGTTTGCCTACGCAAGCCAAAAAAAAAAAAAAAAAACATTAAAAACAAACAAACAAACCCCTTTTTCCTTTATTTCAAGTCTTGGACCAATCAGGTTGCAGGGTGGCGAGGCCCCAAAGGCGGCCAGTTCGTTTTAGCCACCCAAAATTGACGTGACCCTTCTTTCAGAATCTCCTGGGCGGCTTGAAGTTTCCACGTGGAAATTTAGCTTTTAATCTTAAAGGGCGGGTGCTCACAAAAATTCTTTCCACCCTGCAACCTGATTGGTCCAAGACTTGAAATAAGGGGAAGAAGGGGTATTTAGATTTTTTTTTCTCTTTTTTTTTGGCTTGCTTCAGTAAACTATTTGTGGTCACAAAAATAATCTCTACTCTGCAACCTGATTGGTCCAAGACTTGAAATAAGGGAAAGAGGGGCTGGGACTCTGGTTTTTTTTTTGGGGGTTCCCCCCCCCCTTGTTTATGCTGTTGGTGCCCACAAAAATTCTCTCCACCGGACAATCTGATTGGTCCATGAGTTAAAATAAGGGCAAGAAAGAAGGGTTTGATGCGTGCGTAAATTGTGTCGTGCTTGTGGACGTTCGGTTGTTTTGCGCTTTCGCCCAATCCCGGGCCCGCGTGTGTCCCTTTCCCGACAATCACTTGCGAAGTGCAACACTCGCTCGGAAAATGCGGACAGTCTGTTTCCTCGTGGGCCATCCGTTCTCGTGAGGTAGTTGCAGGATACCTTCTTTTGCTGAAGAGAAGAGGAGGAGATCATTTGGATTTGAACTTCTTGTGCAAAGAAAGAATCATCAAATCTATTTTGTTCTTGTATTGCTGTTGTTGTTGCGTTGCGGATTAGGACGAAACCCTGCGTTGCGTTGCGTTGGGTTGCGTTGCTGATTTTGATGAGACCGGAATGTTCTTCGAGTTTCGACCTTGATTTGGTACTCCAAGAACTCGATTTCGATTCTCTTCTGGCACTGTGACTTGGACATTTTGCAAGAACCGAAAATAACTGAATAAATCTTCGTTTGTTATCTCTCTGCGTGTGTAGGGGATTTTTTTTGGATTCTCTTCTGGCGTTGCTGCAGCTTTGACTGTTGTTGTGCAGGAACAAAAGATTTCTTCGTTGTTTGTTTTCTCTCTGCGTCCGCAGGAGGTGGACTTGAGTGCTATTCTTACCTGCTGCTCCATTTTTGTCCTGTAGTTGAGAAATTATAGAGCGCAAACACGCACGCACGCACGCACGAGGAGGATTTTCTGACTACAGCTTTCTAGTGTACGAGTGTTGCAAAGTGACGATACCGCCAAACCATCGATCGAGCTCGCTGTCGAATTCTTGAGCCTCGTTACTGAGACTTTCCGGTACGTTGATTTCATGTTTCTTGATTGTAGGTTGTGTTGCAAGTTTTTGGGAAGGAGCGTTCAAAAGGCTTACTGATGCATTTTTCCAAGTCGAGTTTTCGTAATGATCATCGTGAAGACCGAACGTCACTTCGGTTTCTAAGAGTCGGTCCCTTACAGTAAAGAGGGGGAAAAGGAAATCCCCGGCTCTGTTCATGGACTCTTGTCTCGATCTCAACATCGAATTTGCAGGATAGGAAATCGATGAGCAAATTTGGAGGTCCGTCCCTCTGTTAGCGACCAGATCGATAGATCGTTTCGACGTTTTCACGGAATTGTCTTGCCTGCGGAGTAGTACTCTGTTGACTTCATTTATCTTTCCGATTTACTTGTTTCTTTTCCGATTTTCCTTGCTCAATCTGCCTTCTGCTTGAAAGATTTGTTTGTCACCAGGACAGGAAATGTGATTTCATGATGAGCACTCCATTAGATCCATCTATGCGGTATATGAAAGAATTTTCCTGTCCATCGGGTAGCTATTTCTCATGGCATGTCATGCACACCTAATCATGAAGTGGCCCAACAATATCTGCAGTGGGCTGTTGCAATCCTTCAGGTGCAACGGCCCTCCATACAATTAGCAGGCAACCATTTGTTTGGAAGCCAAAATAGTGGAAATTGCACATCTAGGAGACTCTGTGGGAAGTCTGATCACAATTATCTCCATTTGTGAAGAGTTCTCATGTTTTGGACTGTGAATTGTGCTTCGGAATTTCAACTGGAAAGAGTGTTTGTTCTCAATTTTGTTGAAGACAACTACATTTCCAATGGTTGCTTTCATTTCAACCTGATTCATGCATTGAAAGTTGGTGTATCACATAAAGGCACTGTCTCTGTGCACAGGGTGAGAAAGAATCACTGAAGCTGCTTGACGAAGCTTCATGGCACACACATGATTTTATGTTCCTCATCTAAGGCGAGGGCGACATCATCACCTATTTGCAAGTTTCAGCAGATTGAGAAGTATGCTGCACCGGTCAGCAAGGAAGCTGCTAGCAAGAACCCATGTCCTGCAGTGCCCCTTTTGGTCCCATGAACCCCTCTTGAATGCTGTTGACTCATCAGCAGCAGCAGCCAGGGTAGTGTCAACATTGACAAGTAGGACACTGGACAGGGATCATTCTTCAAATAGTGACAACGTTGGTTATCACTGGCCTATAACACCAAGAAAAGGGACATCATGGAGGCAGCAATCTTACAGCACAGGATTTCAAAAAGTAGGGGCCTTGCAGCAAGGCATGGCAGAGATGGTGTCCCATGTAATTCCCATGCCGTCAGATATTCGCTATGCAGATCTTATTGTCAAAAGATCTGATCATCTCCAGGTATGTGTTGCTCATTGTGGAATATATGAGCACACTTTGTTTGACAGGTGCTCAATGTCACAACTTTCATGCTCCAGGTGATGTGAACTCCCAATTTGACAAGGTCCATGGTGTGGCAGGAAAAGCCCAGTTTAGATCCTCTGGGGCTCAAATTTGGTGCCTTATACACTGATCACATGCTTCAAGTCTCGTGGAAAGAGGGGTCAGGCTGGACAGCCCCCTCAATTGACCCAGTAGCCCCGTTTACCCTTCATCCCTGTGCTCAGGTAAGCATTGGAATTGTTTATTCCTTTTCAACTTGGGAGACCTTAATTTTTGGGTCTCTTGGTGTGAAGGAGCATCTGTGCACAAGAAGATGAGCAGTTGTTTTTGATGAAAAAGTGGCAGCTGTATCTCATGGATACATCTGGCCATCACAGATTGAGGAAGTGAGGAGGGATAGCACAATCCACAACTGTGAACTGTTTCCATATATGTGTAAAGTGCTCTAAATAACACTTCTCAACAGTCTTTGCCAACTAAGTCCTCTCACTTGGTAAGTAATGCTCTTCATTAAATGATACAGACCTAGTATTGGAGTCTTCTGACAGGAACCTTCTTTTTTTGTCCATGACAGGTCTTGCACTATGGTTCTTGTTGCTTTGAGGGAATGAAGGCCTACAAGGACAAAGACCAGCATCTCCGCCTGTTCCGGCCAGACATGAATATGGACCGCCTGTCCCGATCAGCTGCTTGTCTCACCCTCCCTGAATTTGATAAGGTAGACCGCTGAAGTCTCTGCCACTTCTTTGCCTTGGCTTCTCTGGACATACCCAGGGCACAGTCAATGTGCATGACTACTCATTTGCCATGTGCGAATTGTGCTTCTCATTTGTTCATATCATCTGGTTTATGCACACCCTACCCACTGTTGCCTTTACAACCCCCAGGTGTTTTCATAGGTGAAGAGTCAAAGTCTAATCCTGATATGTGTTCCAACTCCTGGTTTTGGAATTGGTTGAATATGTTGTATTGAAAGCCATTGTTCTACATTACACCCTTCTAGCCCTCAGAAGAGTAAATTATACATGTTTTTTCTTCATAACTATACATTGCTTCAATTTACAGCAAGGGTCACATCCATTTCCAGGTAGAGCTGCTTGAGTGCATAAAAGAGCTTGTGCGGGTGGAGCGCGATTGGGTGCCTGCTAAAGAGGGCTTTTCTCTCTACATTCGTCCAACAATAATTGGCACTCACCCTTTCCTGGGCTTGTCCCCAACAAGGGAAGCAATGCTTTTTGTGGTTCTTTCCCCTGTTGGCCCTTACTTCCCTAGTGGATTGAAACCCATCAAGCTATTTGTGGAGACAGAAGTGGTTCGGGCCTATCCTGGTGGGGTTGGGGACAAAAAGGTTGGGGGTAATTATGCTCCAACCATGCTGCCCCAGCTCAGGAGTGCCCAGCGAGGTTGTTCCCAAGTAAGTCCACTGAGTAAATACTTGGGTGCTCCAGCCTGTTTCCTTTAGTAGGCCATAGCTTTCCTGCTGTCCATGTCATGCAACTCTTCTAATCCCACACTCATGATTTTTGTCATGTGTAGGCATTATATGTGCTGCAGGATGGGCATCCTGGGGGTGGGATTGTTGGGGAATCAGGTGCCATGAACGTATTCTTTCTGTTTCAACAGGAGGGGACGATGGAACTAGTCACCCCTCCTTTGGATGGCCTGATATTGCCTGGGGTCACCCGGGATACTATTCTCACCATTGCCCGTGACTTTGGAAATATGAAGGTTTCAGAAAGGCAGTTGCGGTTTGGTGAGGTATTGTGTCCATCGTCCACTATGTTCTGTTGACACGGACAATGCTGGTTGAATAGGTGCATCTTGTTGTGCAGTCCATCTGTCTGAAAAACTTATGAAGTAGAAGAGTTTAGGCCAGTGAGATATGTTCTCTCCTTTCTTGTTGCCCTGTATTAAATTTTGTAAAGGAATTATCAGATGTTTCTGAACTGCTTTCTTGTGAATTATGTGTACTGAACAGATAGAAGATGCAGCAAAGACTGGCCGGCTGTTGGAGGTTTTTGGAACAGGGACAGCATGTGCAGTTCAACCAGTAACAGGTCTTCTGAAGAATGACAACACTGAGATTACAATCCCGTTCGACAGTGAAGCAGCAGCACACTGGCTAGCAAAGCTACCTGGAATGGCTTTAGCTCAGCCAGGTACTGATGAACCCTTCAGCCTTTGTGGTCGTCTGACCAGAATATTGTTAGACTTCCAATATGGAAACGTGGAAAGTCCTTGGTCTGTCCCTATTGACCCATAGTTTTGAAAACATTTTCTTCAAAGCCTATACATACTTTAGTTGGGTTGAGAATTGTTCCAATCCAAGTCACATTCATCAATCTGAAGATTAAGAATGTTGTTTCCAAAGCAGGATCTAAAACCATAGTCATCAGCAAAGTCTAAAGTAGTGACAAAAGATACACACCCTCCAAAGAAAGAGAAGGACTCTAATGAGGAAGACACTAGTACATGAGTAATAATAACAACCACCAAATTTTACCTTGGTAGAACAGGAGGTGTGTGGTGTTTCTGTATGTTAGTGTGCAGCAGATTGCAGCCTGTAATGTGAGCTCCTGCTGAAAGCATTCCTCCTTGTAAATAGTGATTGGGGACTTTTCAGACAAAGGCTACATTGAATTGAATTCGGTTCATTTTGCAACTACATGTGCTGGTGTTAGGGGCATGGTGATGATCTAAACCAATGTCCATCTTCCCATTTGTTTGTTTGTTTGTGTTCCATCTCTAAGGACTGGTTAGAGTAGTTCTCTTGATGGTAGTCCACAGTGTATTTTCTTGCCTATTTATTCTTTTCCTGTCAGGTTATCCATCCAGAGATGTCCAGCACGTAGAAGATCACTCATGGATCATCGTTTGAAGAGGAGGGTTCTCCTTGGGCAATTGGGGGAGAGCCTGGTTCAGTGAGGAATTGTCCTCCTGATTTAGTGAGAGGATCAGAACATCTAGCACGCTTGTGGATCAAGCTCCTATAGTTCTGGAGGATGATGAGGAAGCTCTCTCCTTGATCAGGAATTCCAAGCCATGAATCTTTGAAGTGATAGAGGTGCTCCCAGGATTGTGGGTCTGATCATTAGAATTGGAGCTGGATTTCTTCAGGAACAATGGGATCCTCATGGGCTTTCTATGAATTCTGAGAGCTGTGAATCTTTTCCAGTGATGAAGGCATTCTGAGGATTGCAGATCTGATCAGCATGGGAGCTGAACCATGGGAGTGAGCATCACAGGCTTATCTATTTGCCAGGATTCTGAGTGGTCTATGTTTTCAGTGATAAAGGCAGTTCAAGGATTTGCAGATTGATCAGAGAGGGAGTTGAATTTGTGCAAGAATCATAGGATCATCACATTTGCTGCCATACACCAGAGATAATAATTTGTGTATCCCAATTGTGGGGCCACTGTTATGATTTGTTGACAAGCAAGATTTGTTGGCAAGTCTTCAATTTGCTTGAATAGTTTGCTTTTGTTAAGGTTTCCATTGGAACTCATACTTTTCTTACAGGAGATCTGTGACTCTGGTTCCATTAGTGGTCACTTTGCTTTGCTGCTCACATTGGACTCATGGTTCTTCTTGTTGTACAGGTTATATTACTCTTGTAGCCTTTGTTGGACTCTCATAGAAGGAAGTGAGCACTTTTGCAGAGAATTTTTACTGCATACACAGACACTCTTTCAGCACTGTCACCAAAAAATGGAGATTGCATGGAGGGGGATGTCGGTGATGTTAATCAGGCCAGTGAGTCTGTCTCTGATGCAAGGGATTTTTGAGTGGGGGTGGCTCTGAGAAGGTCATTGGTGATGGGAGCATTGCCTGCCATGATGGATAACAGGTGCTCCAAGGGAGATGCCAGGAAGAAGAGGTTGAGCTTTGTCAAACAAGTTTTCAGTTTCTCTCGTGTTCTTGGTCAGATTGCTTGTCAACTGTATGAAGACTAGAATAGGGTGGAGAGTCTGCGGACAAGTTGGGGGAAGTAGGGTTCAAAGTGGAAGTGATGTTTTAGCAGCTCTGGAACTTAAAGCTGATCCCTTATTGGATTCTCTTTTGTTTGGATGGTTGGTGGCAGCTTCTAAAGAATATTGAGGTTGAGCCGGGACAGTTCTCATGCAGGCTTGCCCATTTTCTGTCAGTAAACGACTCTTCCCTCTCAGTGCACTATCACTATAGTGACCATCCACTCTCTTTTCAGTGGTATCTCCAGGAGAAGATTGTCTACTCAAGAGGAGTCTTATGTCTAACATATAATCTTATGGCATGTTTCATTTCTAGTAATTGATGAATGTTGCACATCTTTCAATGGAGGTATAGAGAGAAAGGAAGATGGGGCTGCTGGTAGGTGCGGAGCTTCTTGGTCGTTTCAACAGAAGTCAAGGAGTGGGAAGTGATTATGTGAATTTCTTTTCAGTGAATAATGCTAAAGGAGGAGCCAGTGTTTCAGCAAATGGAGATTGAGGCCAGAAAGGAGGAGGTAGCATTAGGAGGTTCATGAGCATGGGGTTGGTGAAGGATTGACAGGGGGATGCAACTATGGAGGGCTTGAAGGTTGAGCAGGTCAATGGGCCCTGAGGAAAGGGAAATTTGTGTGCTTGGTTGGCCTAAATTCGACCTGAAAAAATATGAATTTGATTTTTCATGCAAAAAATGACCCAGGGATTTTGGGAAATGTTTTCTTTTTGTCCAAATGGCCAGATTTTTATGATGAGTTCCAGTAGGTAGCCAAGAACATAGGAGGATTTTATTTTATTTTTTAAAAAACTTTCATATCTAGTTTATAGCCAAGTTTGGCTCAATTTTCGGAACCCTAAACAACACTGATAATGGGCTCATGAAAGTTACTGAAATTTCTGGAGGATGTCCAAATAAACTCTTCTCTTTCTTCGTGTGGTTTGATGTTCAATCTACAAAAACATTTTTTTCTTGCACCTTGCACAAAATTGTTAAAGAGATCCAATCACCAATTTTCTCACATCTTCTGCTACATTTTCAAAGAGATCCATCACCAGCCATATTTCACAAATGGATCTACATGCTACAATCAATATAAAAAAATCGGTTTCTAGCTATGAGTATCATCTTCCTGGCTTTAAAGCAAACAGACAAAAGTGATATACTTCAATGAAGATGAACCATCCCATGCCATACTCTCACCTCCACTGCCTCAATTAGTGCTGTGAACCAGAAACCATCCTTGTCTTGGGCATGTCTAACATATTTTCTATGAGTTTATGAATCTTACTTGTAGCAACTCTTGCTAGGAATCGGTGAAGATGCACATCCTGTGTCTGATGAATTCCACATCTGTGGATAAAGAAAAGGATAGATCTGAACTCATTCCAAGCAAATTGCCGCCTTAGTCTCTAGTATTTCTAATCTTAAGATCAGCAACTTCTTAAGTCCCCGCCTCTGAAACTGTACTGTCCATGCCTCAATGTGTCAAGCTTCAAAGTAAATGCTCTGGTTTCAAACACGGGGCTTACATTGGCCTTGTGAACTACAACTGACATACAGAGAGTACATTGTTTCACAATTGATTGGTAACAGGAGTTTCTTCAAAGTGAATAACACCTGAAACCAAAGAGGGGAGAATTTACTAGAGCTTGAGGTTCATGCACATGATGTGAAACAATTTGTCACAGGTTTGCTCCTGAGCTACTGAGGTTCTTCATTGATTTAATATGTCTTCCCACTGTTTGAAGAAGCTCTCTTGCCCTTGTCCAGATGCTGATTGGTATCCACTTTGGAAAACCCCTGGACACAACCAAGGATTACCATAAAGATGCATTCCTTACTCTTGGGAAAGGACCAAAGCTCTTGATCAATTGAAATGTCTTGGATACAACTCACAAAAGAAACAATCTGATTTCTGCAATGGGACAGAATTGTTTATCTCTCATGCTGAAGGATAGTGAAGAGAAGAAAGGATTCAAGGGAAGTGGCATGGTACGCAGCCATTGTTGAGATAGGAATTACAAACTACAAATCAAACTGATTTTAGAACTCAGAAGATAGGAAAATTGTGCAGATGCCAAGCTCAATGAATGTACATCTCAAGAAGCTTAGGCTAACCACCTCCATCGCCTGCATTCTTGAAAACTAGAAATTTCAGTAGGTCCATGTGGGTATCACAATGCAGGCCAGAGAAGTAGGGCAAATAGGTATGTATATACACAGAACATCAATCAATCAATCAATCAGGGTGCTCTGCTGTTGCAATCCATCATTTTTTGCAACAAGGCAACAACACGGAGCTCTGAGTGTCCACTTCAGGAGGCCCAAAAAAATTTCTCAAGAAGGCAAAATCAGACTTCAGCATCTTACGTTCACTGCAAAATTCAGGCCAGGGAGAGTCCTGAAAATACAAAGGAAAAAATCAAAAGCTGGTCTTTAAAGCCCCATTCTGGTATAATTTTTGGTTTTCAGTCTGTAGCCAAAACTAAAGAAGGATGATTAAAGATTTATACTTTATTTCTGGTTCATAGCCAGATTTAGCTGAATCATCCTAAAGATGGTCGTCACTTTTTCTGCATCTTGCTAGGGATGGTCACCAATTTGGCTACAAACAAAAAATCTGTAAAAAAAAATGATGTGGGGTCATACTTCATGTGCGTTGATTTCAAACACCCATTGTGTCACACAAAGTCTTTGCTACAACACGTTGGGTACATCTCTCTAGTATATGGCTTAACCACTATACATGATGAAACTCTACCAATCATAAGTATACCAAAGCACCCAAAAAAGAGGGAATACAATGAACAAAGTGGAAGGACCCACGTCCAAGAAGACAAAAGAACCACGTAAGAGAGTGAACCACAAGGGGAACAACAAGTTCCTGAACCCCTTCCTTTTGTGAGAAGCATATCAAATAAGGAAAAGGGGAAGACCTCCTAAAAGGACACCTAGCCTACTAGAACCTTCACCTTCTACAACAACACGTCTCAAAATAGAAATCGCATGTGCTCGATGTGATGTCATTATCACCCTCCACAAATAAAATGTGCGCAAACTAAGAAAGCAAGGCCTCCACTATACATGATTGATGTTAAAGATAAAGAAAGGTGTGGACAAAAGAAGAATGCAATGATCATTCTAGGGTGAAATTTTAGTAAGACATGTACGAAGAAAGGAGTTCATAAGGAGCTTACAAACTCAATCTTTAGAGATAGAGAGGGAAGAGGCGTGCTTCAAGAGTTTGGGAGGAGTTACAAAATGGACACTCAAAGAGAAATGGGTAGAGGCATTTTGAGAGGGGTTTGTTGGAATAGACATCGAGGAAGAAAGATGTGGAAGAAACGTTAAATAGACAAAGAGAACATGGAGTGGGAAGCACGGGAGGAGGGAGGCAAGAGAATGGGAGTTTCTAGCCAGAATGTGAAGAACAAAGGATTTGGTGTTTTGTGAGAGTAACAAGAAAAAATCAAGATGTTTCCACTTTTTTTTGTCCAAAGTGTGATTCTTTCTCATAAAACCTTTGTGGCACTCTCTCATCCCACATCTAACTAACGACACATTTGGAACATTTGGAACCCGTTGAGGTTGGGCACCTTTCTCTCTCTCAATAGTGTGAAGATGGTGGGGTTTTGCTACAAGTTTCATGAGCTTTCTTTGCAGCAATCTTATTTTCTTGAACTTTCTCAAGTTTTGATGGAGTTTTGATTTTAAACCACTATCTTTTTGCATAAGAATGCACAAATTATTCTTTGGTTCTTCCATTCTAGGTGATGGTCAAACCAAAATAGAATGAAGAAGTATCAACTTATGGTTGTAAACTCAAGTCTAATGAAATGTTTTTTCATGATAAACACTCATTGTGATGGTTTTTTTTCAAACAATTATTGAGTTTTAAAAAAGTTTTGATTGAGTCTTTGATTCAAATATCATCTTGCGTTAGAACACCCAAAATTTTATTTGGTTTTTCATTGTAGATGATGGACAAATTAAACTCATTGGGGGACACTAATAAAAAAACAATAGAAAACATGTGAGTAAAAATATAAGCTACAATATATTGGTTGGGTAAAAATTATAATTTTTTTTTTAAAGGGTACATTTTATTCAAATAATCAATTTAATTATAACATAAGGTATGTAATAATCTGAAATAATATATTACAATTAATACAGGATGACTTTAATATGTATATATTTAAAAAATTAGATAATAATAGGATGGTAAAAAATAAGTTGGACAATTATCTAATAACCCCTTAAAAATGGTCAATTGACGCACATAGATTTCAAAATTTACACTAAATGTTCCCCCCCCTCCCTCTCTCCAAATCACTTGAATGCCAAGGTTCCTTCACTAAGGGCATCTTCCTTGTAGAGGATTTTAATTTGGGACCTTGCATTGCTACATCAAGAGCCATAGCCTTTCTGGTCCCACTAGCCCATATAACATTTTCTTGGGTGCTGCCCATTAGTGGTTAAAAGATCATCACAATGTAAAAAATCCTACAATTTAGTGTATGCCTAATTTCACCAATTTGGGTGTCCAATACTTACCTCTTCTCTTTTCTTTTCTCCTTGGACCTTGATTCCACAAATAGTTGTGCATTCAAAGAGAAGTATCTTATCAGATCTTATCATATTTGGATAGACAAGTGAGATAATGTAATTTACCTGTTATCTATCCAGTAGCACGAGACATTGGATGGGTACATGAGGATTACATATGCAGTGGATCAAGCTGTTGAAAATAGGTTGAAACTTGATATTGTAGACGAAGAAATCCTGAGATGTTGAATAACTGAAAGAGTTGATCATGTAGCAGATGCCCAGAGCATACAGAAATAATGAACAATGGTGAACTCATATAAGTTTTGACCAAGAGCTTGGACGAGGCATGTCATGCTTGAGGAGATACAACAAGATACCCCCTGCTACAGCTACGTTCAATGATTCAAACAACCCAGGCATGGGAATTGACACCCTGTTGCATGCCCTTTGAGCAATGTCTGAAAGTCCCTGTCCTTCATTACCAAGTACCAAGCACAATGCGTCTTCTGCCCCAGCAGTTGCAAGACAATTTGGACCCGAAGCCACAGCAGTCATTTCTATTTCTGTTGGATACATAGCAGCTCCTGAACTGCCATTTACAGAATTTATGGCGTTGTTGGATGTTGCTGGGAAGGTTACTTGATGTTCTGGTTCAGCTGCATAAAGCTTCATCTGATGAGCATCAACAAATTGTTGCAACAAGTCCCAGTGTCCTGTGGCAATTGATACCTGAAAACAGGCCCCTCTTGATGCCCTCACAGCTTTCTCATTAAAGGGGTCACAGCAGCCTGGCAGCAGAAATACCCCATCCTGGAAACATGAACACACAGAGTATCCTATGTGAAAATTTACTTGTTGCAGCCAGGGCTCTTTGTCATGTCATCATGAAGGAGGCAAAGAGAAAGAACCAGAGTGAGATGATACAGACTAACTCTCTGCTTTTGAGGGAATGCCATGCTGACCTTTCTAGTTAACCTGCAAGAGGAGTGACACATGAGGTGAAATCTTTTCAAGATGAAAGGAATGCATACCCAAGAAAAAGCAGCAGCCGTTCGTAAAAGTGTGCCTAGGTTTCCAGGATCCTGTCAATGCCAAAGAAGCACTCACATCAGCACCTACTTGATGCAAGACTTAACTGCAATTTCAAGACATTTGCCATGTTTCAGAGTGAGGAGCAGACAAAAAGTTCGAAAAAACTCTACCCTTCAAAGAGGTGTCATCAAGATAAACCTGAATTAACTTGGAACTTTCTGATGACAATGGACATGCTGTAGCAGTCCAAACTGATGCCTAAACAGAATAGTCTGGGTTGCTAATCCCAACTGCAAATGTTATAGTGACTATCACCTTCCTAATTAGACAAACACATGTGATCCATCTCAAACATTAAGGTCTGGGGTGACAGATTATGCCATTTTCTTGACTGCAGTATATTACATAATCTTCCAGTGATGATCACACACTCATAAAAGTGACCACCAAAATCTGTCTGTTGGAAGATGAATTTTTCTTTAAATCATTGAATCTGCCACCCCAGACCTTAATGTGATGGAATCACCTCACCCTTGCCCATTATGTTGGGTGCATGACCTAGCTCGCCCTAACAGGCTTGCCTGGCACCTTACCCACCATAATGGGCAGGTGCTTGACCATTCTATCATAGTACATTGATGTTAGAGAGAGAAACAGTGAGTGCATGCAGGGAGATTCCATTACTGTTACAAAGGCAGCAGGGTTGACAACAAGAGCAATGAAGGAGTTTTTACCTGGATACCATCAAGCACCAGCACACGCCGTGGAGATGGACACCAATTGAAAGCTCCACTGGAGGCACTTTGAATCGCCTCAAGATTGCAAAAGGAAGAGGGAAGTGGTAAGACACCAACACATCCAAGCCCTTGTGATGACTCCACACCTGCTACCTTGCACATCACAGCCTCACTTACGCGCACAATACGGTCTGACCATATGGCCAAATCAGGTGGCTCAGGTGTCCCGTCAAGGACCAGCAAAACTTCAAACTGAAGACTCTCTCCTCCTCCACCTTTCTTCAGAGCATACTCACAAATCTCCCTTTGAGAAAATTCAGACAAGAAAAAAAATTCCTTAATCCACAACTGCATTCAAATCCTTTTAGAGCTTCGCAATGTAATTTACAGAGAGAGAATTGCAAAGCATCTTGAACACTCTGAATTGAGCTGAAATTTTCATAGAAGAAATAGCTCAGAGAGAAAGAAGGCCAATGGTTTTTACCTTAAAGGAACAGAGCCCACGACCACAACAGATCCACAAGCATTACGGTAGCTGGCGCTCTGGCGCAACTTCACTAAGTGCTTCACATAAGCATTAGCACCACTGCTGATGATTTCCACATGCCTTGCTAACTGTACCCCTCTGTTCATCCTCTGTATGTGCCCTCTGCTCTCTTGCTCCGAGCTTTTGGAACTGGCTTCACGTCCTAGGATTCTTCCTCCTTCTCCTACTCCTCCTGAGAACTTCTTGACTCCTTCCCCTCCTGATTTGCTGCATCGAAACTCGGTACTTGCCACAGCACCTTTTCTTATTGTATTTTGGCTCTTGAGCTCGGCTCTGCACTCTCCACCACTTCTGCTACACCCAAACTGTGTTGAAAATTCATCACCAACATGGTGAAGAAGGCTCGGCTTGAATTGCAAAACCTTCCCATACCACAACTCCATCACGTCTATTATTTACATCGGAGAAGTCCAACTACTGAAAACAACGCGATCCTTGAAAATATAGCTTTGCACCACCAGCACCACCAGCAGAAAGAACTGGCAGCTTGATGCAGAGATCTCGATTCTTCGCTTCCTGCATCAAGCTCCCTAAACCCTAACCATAAACCCTAATCCAACGAGTTGTGTGATTTGTGAGCTCTAAACCCTAAAACCCCCAATGAACTTCATTAGCCCCACCTCACTTGGAAAGGGTGCATTCCCCCATTGGCAATTGTTGTTGTTTGATGAAAAAAATTTCATCAAATTGACAAATGAAAATGTCCTAAAATTGAAATGGAACATCCATTTTTACTACATTCTAGAATTAGCTACAAAATCTCAAAGTTTGGACACATAGACACCTTAGAATGGATAGTTAAAAGGCCCACATACATCATGACATGGGTCTATAACTTGGGCCCTCCCATATCAACTCATACTCAACTCCTTGATTGGCATTGCTTCTCCTCAACACAAAAGGTCACAAACTTGAATCCAAAAATGGGTTGTCTCGAATTATTAATGCTTGATCTTAAATGTGACAAAACTTGTCTAGTGAGTGAACATGCTATTGTGCAAAATGTCAATTGATCATTCAAAATGTGCTAACCTTTCCTACTAAAATAATCGACAATCACATCTAATATGACTAACCTCTAAACCTTGATTAAATGTCATGAAAAAAATTAATTGGACCTTTTTAGTTCGTTAGCTTTGGATGAACTTTTGTGGGTTCCTCCAATGGTTTGAAGTATCTCTAAATTCCTTACCATGATTGAAATTTGGAATTTCTCTATGGATCCATGTTGGTTCGGTCAAAGAAATGTGCAAACATCCAAACCTTTCTTTTTTGGCTTTCGTTTCATGATTGTTTGCACCACGTTGAACTTGCAAATTGCAAGAATAATTCTAGAGAATGGGGCTTAATAAACATTCAACATTAGAGTTACATTGGTTTAATCGTAATGTGTAGTGCATTGCTTTGTTCAATACAATACTTTGGTAGACCACGCTTCATCAAAGAATTTCTTTAAGACGACCTCATTTGACATTTGTTCTTTAATGAACATTTTTTCATTCTCCACAACTCTTTTCTCTTTTAACACAACTAGCTTTGCTTTTCAATGTTCCCTTTTTCTAGTCGTTGCTTCCTTCCATGCCAAATTTTGTTGTTCAAGTGTAATCATGTAGTGGTTAGAAATCATCATAATATACTTTGACTAGTTTATGAATGGTTCTTTTGTTGAGACTTGGCAAGTTGACATGAACAAAACTTTTAGCAAAAAGTGTTTTATGTCACCATCGAGATCCCTTGTAATAGTTTTGCCAAGACCCATTTTGAAATGATTGTCGAAACTTGTATGTGTCAAAACTTCTCATGCTTGCCCCCCAATTTGTGAGCTTTTTAAATTGTCAAAGTAACCCATGGCGATTTGCAAGCTTTTTTGGTTCGTCACACTAACTTGTGATCGTGTTGTTTTATTCAAGTGCAACACTACCCCTTAGTCTTAATGTAGAAATGGGAGGCAATGGGTTCAATGTTATTGGTGCATTCACCCATAACCTCTTCAACTTGGAAATTGAAAGTTTCACTAGTAGGCTTAGGTGTTTCTATCTCCATGAATTGTTCATTAGGTTGCATTTTGCCTTCCATTGTAATTGGGTTAAACAACCATATCCCAATAGTTTTGAAGCCCTTGTCAACAAAGTCAATGCCTTTTTAAGAGTTAGAGACACCCATTGAGATGGATTGTTTTTTTTAGCCCTTTTACCTTTGTTAACCAAAGCCTAGACATATCTATAAGGCAATTATTGAAAGGTTTGAAACAAGCAACATCCAATGGCTATAAAGTGTGGCTTGTGTGATGGCAATGTAATCAAATGCAACCCCACCCCCTTTGTTTTGTGCACATGTAACATGAAAGTTATGGCCATTTACAACAAGTAAATGGTGGTTAGTTGTAAAGACATTACTTTCACATGCTTGAACAAAAATTATGAAATGTGAAATCCACTTGTTAAATAAAATGGTCATCATTCAAGCTTTGGGATACATTACATTGTAATAAAATTCACATATAGATATGAAGTTTTGAGTCAACCATTTACCTTTGAAAATGAAAAAAATTTAGTAGACATTTTTTTTTGTTGCATTGATGCAAAACAAGACATACAACCACTCCCTTTCATTTAGTGTTGTGGAGTGCATAGACCTAAAATCATTTTTAGTTAAAATAAGCACCCCACCATTTCGACCAACTTGAACACTAGATTTGTTGCAATTCCATATGCATTAGGTGCATAATTGTGTAGGTTGTATGCTTCTACTAAGTTAGTGTAGAATGAGTACATGTTGGCAGGGCATAAACCTTTTGTATGTTCAACCTCTAGACCTTGTGCAACCTTTAATCACAAATGAAGATTGGGTTTCCTAAACCATCTAAACCATCCCCACCCTATAATCCCATTCTTGAAAAACATTTGTTTTTCTTATGTAATCTTAACAACTTTTTGTTTTGATTGCATGAGTGCAATAAGATGTTCACTTGTTTGCATCATTTTCACATACTACACAAGTGCCTCCTTCTCCACTTTCTACAAAACATTTTTTGTCTTGCCCCTTTTTTGGATTATGTAATTCCATACAAGTGATTTCGTAGTGATGGGATATGCACACCAAACATTTGGGAAGCAACTTGGATTTTGAAGCCAATTTCAACTACTTGCATCAAACCAAATTCAAGTTTGTCTTAGTCCAATTGCCATTTGTTTTTAAATGTGTCCCTTGTTTACATGGTCAATGTGTAGGATCCTCAATGTTTTTAGCACTTTTTAAATCAACTTCCTTCAATCTATCATGTGATTGCCAATAAGAATTGAAGCCTTTTTGACCACTTGGTTAATTTGATCCCAAACCAACATTCTTGTCATGTTTATGGTTAGCAACCCTCTTTGTTCTGAATCAATATTGCATGATTGTAGTTGAAAAATGTTAGGTTCATTTGAAGGGTTGTCACTTCACATCAATGGCTTGGTAGGGTTAATCACAGTTGGGTTGGTTGTAACTAGTTTCCCAATTTTGGAATATTCATCTTTTGGGATTTTAAGAACAAATTTGTGAATGGGATAGACTATTCTGGAGTGTAGATTTGTGAATTTGATTCCTCACCTTTAACACATTCAAAATGTTTTTATTTGTAGTTTAACAAATTGAAACTTTCATCATCCTCATTACTTTCATTGATGTTTTCTTCTTGTATTATATGTCATGAAATAATCTAAACAATTGTCATTTTCAACATTTTCATGACTGATGTTATACATGTTTGTAGACATTCACAACAATAGACAATAATTTAGCCATTAAAATAATATGAATTACATCCAAGATGGTCATTTAGTGACATATTTTGTGTCAATTACATATTCAAATTGTAATTCAAGCTTCACACAATTTCACATTTGTCATTTCAATTTTATCACCTTATAATTTTTTTGTGATCTTTTCCTAGCTTAATGGTAAATGCATGGTAATGGATAACTTTGTATTGCTTTGTAAGCAAACAATTGTTGGTTTATTCCACAGATGCCACCTCTATGTTTGAATGTGGTTTGAATTGGAGTTTGATATTTTGGTTAATGAATGTGATTAATTCTTTAGGTGGGCCCATGATGTGGAAAATGTGAACGTGATAACCCTATTTTGGTTACATTTAATAGCTACCCATTTTTAGTTTAATATAGGCACAAAACTAATTGTTCGAAGAGAAAAGTTGTCTATTTGAGGTTTGATTACTTTATTTTAAATTTCATCTTGTTTTTTTTCCCCCTTCAACACCTTCATTGCTATTTTGTGTACTACTGTCATAATTATTTCAAATATCATATATTAAATAATATGGTATTAAGTTTCAATCTCAATTCAATAAAAATTTTCATTTTCTGAATAGCAAGGTTTGAGGTTGAAACAAGGGGTAGGGGTGAAAACAAGGTGCCAATACATAATTACTTTGTGAATTTCTCTATTACATGTACCATTTATATAACTAAGAAGTCCTTGTCCTTAGTTATATTACATATTTTGTTGAATTATGACATTTTTGTGCCTTCTTGCACAATCCTAATAGTTGGTTGACTAAACTTTACATCTCATCGTGTGATGTGTTTCATAATTCATGAACTTGGTGCTCCCCTACAATTAGTCACGTCTTGTAACATGGATGGTCTTTTGATTACATAGTCCATTCAACTTCCCACATGTTCTTTTGGATGACGTTCAAATTTTCAATTTTTCTAGCTTAATTTGTACATAGTCAATGGAATTCGTCTTTAGAATTTTTCAAAGGTTTGGTTGTTGGTTTGCATTTTATATTGGTCCAAGATTGCAATATTCTAAAGCCTAGGTAAACAATGTGTCCATCTTGATCCAAGCTCTCGACACTTTATGATGTTAGAATGAACCAACAGTCACAAGCACAAAATGCAAAATGGATGGTGTGTGGACAAAAAACATTTGTTTTTGTTATATTCTTGTCATATAAGATAACCATAATGGTTAGTCATAGTGGTTGACTATATATTAACCATTCACATGTATCTACATACTTACTTATCAATAAGTCCCTTATGTATTTACCTACCTACTTAAATAGTCACCATTTAGGTTTCCCTATCTACTTACCTATGATATTCACTTATTTAAATAATTAAATAGTCGAGGTTATGTGGGAAGAAGAGGGTTTATAGAATAGGTTACCCAGGTAAAACCCTAAATTCCTTGGCTTTTGCAACATATATACATATATAGAGCTCATACTTATATATATATATCATCTATAATGAACATACATCACAAATACATATCACAAACTTTCATCCAAGTCATGGAGAAGAACAATGACGCTAGGGTCCCTGAGTGTGAAAAGCCCAACTCAAGCACAAGGAAGGTTTTTTTTTCTCCATCTAAGAAGGGCCCTGGGGGGGGGACCTATAAAACCTAAGTCTACCACTACAAGGGGCTCTGGATGCTCTAAATGGTATTTTTGGAGGGCCCTGTAGCCACTGTATTTGGTCCCTGGGGCCTGGCACCTCCTGACTTATAGTAACAGAATTGTGGAAAAAGAATATAAATAATTATGACGGAAAATTGGGACAATAAGATCGGTCTCAGTGAGTTGCTGGAATAGCTCAGTTGGTTAGAGCGTGTGGCTGTTAACCACAAGGTCGGAGGTTCAAGCCCTCCTTCTAGCGGTTCTGCTTTTTTCTTAAAATTCAGGACTCGCAGTAACAGATCCCTATAATTGGACTTTGATTATTTATATCCCTTTGAAGAAAGGCTATAAATAATCTCCACTGAGAAAATGCAATCGAAAAATGGGTGGTAAGGTTTGCTGGAATAGCTCAGTTGGTTAGAGCGTGTGGCTGTTAACCACAAGGTCGGAGGTTCAAACCCTCCTTCTAGCGCAATTTCGTTTTGTTTTTCTCTCCTCTTGTCCCCGTCTACCCTAAACCCGTCTATGCCAGGTCTCTCTAAGTTCAAGTTTCCAGAATACCATTTTTGCAGTGACAGGAATTCTGGACTTCCTCTGAACTGAAAAGTTTGGTTCTTCTCTCAGGTTCCCAAATTTTATCCCAATCTATCCATTTTTCAGAAGATAGGATTTCTCTGTCTTCTCAAGTTGGTTCATGATTTCTAGAATCCTAAATTTCAATCAGAACCCAAATTCTCAGAGACTTGAAAAACATGTTTATTCATTCCTTGATCAAAATTCACCAATATTCCTTGATCTCCTTCCTTCATTGCTCAAAATTCTCATATCGGAGAATTTTGATCAATGATGGAAGGAGATCAAGGAATGAGCTCAAGGTGCTTCACTGTTCACTAGAACTTGCTGTTTCCTGACTCCTTTGACATCCTCTTGATGATGTGCACAGTACTGACTGGATCTTAACAAAAAAACTTGAGACTTCTACATATCTTCACCAAAAAAGATCAAATTCTTCTGTATACTTTGGTGACTAAAATGTCAGAAAAGTTCATATACATTAGGGTTTAGGGTTTATGAACGGCACAAAATGGAATCCCATTTATGCTCATTGCTACTAAGTCAAATAGCAGATTGCACTGAGTTAAAAGGCACCCACAACATTGAACCTTGCATTCTACAGAAATTAGTTCAGATTAGGACATTCATTCTTTCTATCTAAATTTCTGACCATGTCAAAATCTGTGAACAGCACTAGAAAAAGGGTGGGCATGGCTTACAAAAGCCGTTGGCTGCTAAGAGCTAGAAAAAGGTCTTTTGAGTGATTCCAAGATTTGAACATGAATGTTGTCTATTTGATGGTTTTCTATTTCAATTGCATCCCACCACACCTGTAACCTGGACCTCATTGCAAAATAAACTAACTCAACTATTGCAGAAATGTGATAAGTCATACAGATGGATCATAAAAAGCAGAGAGAATTCAATCTTTCACAAGCAGTTCATGTGGGATATAAGCCCTGAAAAGAAACATAGGAATGGGCACATGCAGACTGGCTCATGACCTATATACACAAAAGGCAAAAATCTACCGATAGAACTCAAAGTCAGTGTCTGATTTTTTGACATTAGATCGGTAGCCCTTCTCAAAGTCTTTAGGTAGAATGACATAGCGGTTCTTTCGCACTGCCTGCATCCCAGCCTCCTGACAGATTGCTGCAATCTGCAGCCAATGTCCATGCAAACAGAACTCTGTTAGTAAGTACCACATAACCTCTCTCTCTCTCTCCCTCATGAATCTACTTAATTGGTACCAAACTTAAAGGAACAAATACAGAGAGATGACTAAGGGAAAAGCACTGGCCTCACAATGTCAAGCCTTGAAACAACATATAAGCAATGTGCAAACTACAGTGGCACATGAAATGAAACACCTGAAGATAAGCACTCACCTCAGCAGCACTGATTTTGTCAGGCCTGGAAACATAGTCCTCCAAATCTACCTCATCACTCAAGTTCATTTTTGCTGTGCAAACCTGTATTCACAATCTTCCAGTCCCATTAGATCAAGCATATTGCATATTGGAATCCTCATAAACAGTTGAGATACTTCCAACAAGATCAATCATCAATTTGCTGATGGAAACAACACTTACCAGTATCCTCTTTGTTTCTTGGTCCTGTCTGAGATCACCACTTGCCTAACCAATTCTTCCATGGGTGTTCTAACTACACAAAAACTACTCATAGCTAGGCAAGGTAAGAGCTGGGAGAGGCAAAATAGTTAAGATCAAGACCTGGAACACAAGGCGTTTTTGTCTCCTGTCAGGGAGGGGAAACTCAATCTTCCGGTCCAAGCGTCCAGGACGAAGCAATGCTGGGTCAAGGGTATCAGCACGATTGGTGGCCATGATAACCTTCACATTCACTGTTTGATCAAAACCATCCATCTGCAGCAATGAGATCATACAAAAAGATTTAAGTCAGGTAAATGGACTAAGTTTTGAGAACATAACCCTACCCATCAGGCCAGTTGAAGACTCAACAAAAGCATTCAGCATAGACAAGTACCTTAGAGCTGTAATCTGATGTCTCCACCCAACCTTGGATACTAGAAAATGGAAAAGGAACTCTATGCACAGTTGCAACCTAGCATTTGACCAGGAAAAACAAAGAAAACCCTGCTTTTAACATCGTCTTTTTTGAATGGGACTCTACATGTGCATAGGCCTGTGGGACCATGGGTAGCTTCTTCCCAACTTTGGGAGCCTCAGCCCCTTGGCTGGCACTGCACCCTTTCAGGAGTGGGCCCTACCTCCAAACATAAATTACATGAAACAATTTCCTCTTATTCTTCTCTTCAAATGTACATTTACCAAACTCTTCCTGTTTCCATAGAAACTGGCTGCAGAGATCTGTAGGTCTCAAGTCCACTGCAATCCACTTCTCAAGGGTCCAGTATTCACCATCTAAAGGTTTGGATTCAACATCTGATGCAAAAGGTTCCAACACATATGTGAGAGAGGATCAATCACCTGGTTCAAAAGCTCCATGAGAATACGCTGAACCTCCCGATCTGCTCCAGTTTGGGCATCAAAACGAGCTGTTGCAATGGCATCAATCTCATCAATAAATATAATAGCTGGGGCATTCTCCTTGGCAAGCCGGAACACATCACGCACCATACGTGGGCCCTGCAATCCATTTCCACCAACCATCATTGCCTTCTAAAGTCACATTCTGGTAGCATCCAACCAATGGCAGACCAGTGAGAATCAAGAGTACTAAGACACTCCATTTGAGCAAGAGAAAAAATGAGACAGATGAATACAATCCTCAAGCATGAAAAGACCCAAATCAGCACATTGTCAAATGTCAGAGGAACAAACCTCCCCAAGATACTTCTGCACAAACTCAGAACCAACGACACGAATGAAAGCTGCTGTCGTGTGATGTGCAACAGCCTTTGCAAGCATTGTCTTGCCGGTCCCTGGGGGTCCATACAACAACACGCCTCGTGGTGGATCAATACCAATCTGCTTATAGAGTTCATGGTGTGTCAAAGGCAACTCCACTGCCTCTCGAATTTCTTGCTTCTGAGTATCATATCCACCAATATCCTGCACCATCACAATTGAAACCGTGTAAGTTTGCAAAAAGAAACCCTAGAGATCAACATCCACAGTGGTTTGTTTCTCCTATTCTCTCATAGACAGCAACAGCCTGACCAAGTGATGATGGCTAGTAGAGGGAATACAACTCCTGAGGAGACTGGTCGTTCATCTAGCTTATGTAATGCCCCAGAGATCGGTCGTCGCAGCAATGGAAAATGAGCAGAAATTCAAGACATCAGACTCATACTTCACACATCCCGGAGTGTCCGAGAAGCAAAGATGTGTAGATGATGTGTAGGGTTTCAAGACAAAGTATAACAAAGCGAATAAGAAGAGAGAGGAAAAACATTACATTGTAGGACACATCAGGCTTCTCCGACTGAGTGAGAAGGGAGATGCTAGAGTCAGCTTCAGGAGGGAGGACATCCACCAAGGCATTGGAGTGGCGGTGAAGGGCAACGGAGGAGGACGGCTTCAGAAGCTCCCGGTTGATGGTACTAAGAATGCGCACGTAGTAATTGGAACCCGTCGTGGAACCTACAATCCCGTTGTTCTGGTCTACCATCTCTATGAACTGACCGATGACGAGCGGCACCGACTGGATCCGCTTCACCTCCTCTTGCGCCCGAAGATGCTCGCGCTTCAGGTTCTTCAACTCGTCCTTGATATACTCCTCCTGGATGTCCACGAACTCCAACTGTCGTTGCAGCAACTTCTGGCGTGTGTACAGATCCTCGTCATCCAATTCCACAGTCACTACAGCCGACTCCGGCAAGAAATTTTTCAAAGTCACCACAGGGGCTAACCCTGTCGTCGTCACAGCCGTCACTTCCATCTCCGAAGCCATAGTTCTTCAACTCTTCTTCTTCCTTTCCTTCTCTCTCTCTCTCTCTCTCTCTCTCCCGATCTTCTTTCTTTTTTCTTCTATCTTCTTATTCCGAGATCGTTTTTCTCCTCTCCGTTTCTCCGTCTCTCTGTGCTTCCTGTTCCCTAGTCTAGTTATCAAAACGCTAGGTCCTTCGCCGAGACAAACGAGACGAAGCTCCGCAAACGCTACCAAGAAACGTGCAACAACAAAAGCTACAAACCCTAGAGACCGCACAAGAGGAGAAACTTTGAAAAGGTACAAACCCTAGAAACAGTCGAAGAGGACAAGCTTTGAAAAGCTGCAAAGCCTAGAGACAGTCAAAGAGGACAAGCTTTGAAAAGCTGCAAAGCCTAGAGACAGTCGAAGAGGACAAGCTTTATTGCCCTTGCTTAAGGGCCGGCCCCAAATCAGTTTTTAGGGTTTCAGACTTCTAGGGTCCTCATTATGGGGAGGGGCCGACCCACCAACACACTAGGTAATGGTTGGAACCCTAGACCTTTTTGCTCCTCACTCTCCTTTAGCTCCAGTTCTCTATGGCGTTTATATTGGTTCTCTAAGTTGATTTTCCCTCACTCTATTTATTGATTTAATTTTTTTTATTGTAGTGCCTTTCCAGGTTTGTT
>Ga0116231_10005281_pt1 | contig 25504 bp, 25 predicted proteins | sample S1TSphgellanicum_2_FD_89695 | JGI IMG/M metagenome (GOLD analysis project Ga0116231, IMG submission 89695) | Host-associated microbial communities from peat moss isolated from Minnesota, USA - S1T2_Fd - Sphagnum magellanicum MG | ecosystem: Host-associated > Plants > Peat moss > Unclassified... | reverse complement strand
TTTTTTACAATTTGTTAAGTTCTACAAAAAGTTCTTTTAAATAATAATGTTCACCAAAAGTTTGAACATGATGTCTACGTGCCTTTCTTCTTTCCTTAGGCACTATAAGATTATTCAAAATAATATTATCCCAACAACCAATGATATCTTGAACATAAATTTTTAATTTAATTTTTTTTCATGTGATGCTAGCTATGTATTGTGAGGTAAAAAAACAAAAAAAACATGAGGCCCCATTTTTGGAATGCAACATGCCCATTCCTTGGTGGAAAAGCATGCATTTTGCTTTTTAAAACACCCGCCTCTTGGTGAAGATAAAATTATGATTTATAATAAGACCTCCAAATACACCCCAAAAAAAAAAAATCTAATGTGTTTTTACAATGTTTTGCATCATTGGCAAGAATCTTGAGAAAAGATTTTTTTAAAAAACTGCCTTCAAAACCTGCCCAAACAATTTAAAAAAACTGCCCCTAAATTATAAACTCAATCTAAATATGGTGAGATTCTGCCCCCAAAATTATTTTCTCAAAAAGTTGACAAATATTACATATAGTAAAGGACGTCGTGAAGCATCATTTCATCCATCTGTCCCATCATCCTCCATCCATCTGGTCATCCATCCATTTCATCATGGTCTGTTTACTCGGAGGGGGTGGAGAAAGAGTGGAATAGAGACGTGGCACGGCAGAGAATAATATATATTACTGTTGTAAATTTAATTTTTAATTTTGGGATTTTTGGACTTAGGTACACTCATCCTGTCTCTTTCTCAACAACTGAAAGAGTTGGGTTGGGCTTTTTTTTTAATTTTTAATTTTGGAAGTTTTATTTGGAATATTGGAAATTTTCAATGCTTTTTACATACATTGCCATAATTTTTTATTATAGTCCAATGGATGCCAGAGCGAGCAGCCGTTAAGCACATTTTTATTAGATATTGGCAATTTCAAGGCTTGCATTTGTCATAATAATAATGGCAATGGATGTCAGTTGCCATTTTAGCACACAAACTTAATAGATATATTGGTAATTGCAATGATCAGATTGCCCATAATTTTTTTTTTGCCAACAATAATAATATGCTGGATGCCAAAGGTATTTTTATGATGCATGTGAAAATTGGCTGCACCAGAAACCCGACCATTATGAACAGGGAGGGGGTCTGGATACTGGATCTTATCAACATACAAAAACAAAGAAATAATTTTCAACAGATTGATACCTACTAAAAAAGTAACTTACTACTTACTTACAAGTTGAACAACGTTGGGGTATATTTGCCATCTCTGGTCTATTCCTATGGTCAGCTGTAAGTTGCTATCACACGGGTCACAAGCAGTGCAAACATCAAGATTTTCAGTGGCCAAGGTCCCAATGGATACATGTGGAATGTTGTATATAAAGAGGTTTTGGAAATGTAGTTTGTAATTGTAATTTTGTAATATGTACTGTCAAATACACACACACCTGTGCATTAGGCAGGGGGTTCAAACTAATTTTCTTTGAAAAGAGGAAGTCGTAACAAAATATTTTCATTTTACTTTTTTTTTGGTGGCCAAGATCAATGCTTTTTAGAAATGAATTTTGACATTGTTGAGCCAAAAAAAAAAATTGGGAAGTTTTTGGAAGGCTTTTTAGAAAAAATTTAGGGTGCAAATTTGACTAAAATTTGCTAATTTTTTGGGGGAAATTTCACCAAATTTTCAATATCACAAAATTGATTGAAAAAAAACCTTGGTCAGGATGCGAAAATTCACCACAAATTTTGAGGATGAGATGAGGGTCACTTTACGGACAACTTTAATGTGTGCGGTTCAGAAGCTGTCTTTGTGGATGAAAATGAAATTCTGGATGGATGATTTAATGGAGGAAATTGGGAAGTGCTTGTTACAAAACCATGAAAAGAGGATCGATCCCTTCATGGATGAGATTCGTTGTATACAGATGAATTACTGGCTTGTTTGGATGGATGCCCATTCTCTCTAAACCCTAATTCTTCGAGAGCTTGTGCGGGCGCTCCGTTGCGCAGACACAGAGAGACAGAGCCGCGCGCGCGCTCGCGAGAGAGAGCGAGAAATAGAGAGCGAGCGGGCTTGTGTGTTTCTCTGTGTGGATGCCCGCTAATTTGCTTCCACTCCTCCTTGACCTCAACGTATTTTACGCGCATAGCAAGCTGTTTCCATGGGAAAGGGACCAGTTTTCTACTCCGAGATCGGCAAGAAGGCCAGAGGTTCGCGTTTTCGGATCATTTCCATCGCAACCTCTAGTGACTCCTTGTGGCTTTCTTGAGTCTGTTCTTTTCTTTATTTATTTTTGTGTGCTTTTTCGATGTGCATGTCGTTTCTTTTCTTTGTGAGGGTGGCGTCTCGGGGGTGGGGGTGTTCTTCCTCCCTCTGTTTGCGTGTATCGATGTTTCTCGAAGGAAAAAGAGGAGAGAAGCTTGCGTTCTTTCCGAAGTTTTGTTCTGGTCGTGAGAAAGCGTAAAATTGTACGCATCTCAGCTGTCTAATATCTTAGGGTTTGAGTTCTTGGAATCAGTGAATTGTTGGTGATGATGGAGACTGTTGAAGATGCTAAACCTTCAATTCTTCTTTTTTTCTCTCTCTCCTACAAGATGGTCTTCTGATGCCATGGTTTCTCACAAGTGCTAATTAGAAGGGGCCTGATTAGGATGCAGTGTATTAAGGGTTCTATGTGGGGATTGAAGCTTGATAGAGATATACTTGTGACGAGATAATGTCATCGCGAGGTTCAGTCTTGGAGTTTGGATGGTGATGTGTTGATAAATGGTGACCATGAAATATTTTTAGGGCTAAGGCACCAGATAAGTCCAGGGAGCTGTGGACGATTTGCAAAGGATTGATTCAGGCATCACTCCAGGCTTACACACACTGGGGTGTAAAATTATTAGTTTGTGGTAAACAGTTTTTTGTACTGAGTGAAGAAATAAATTGCAGTGATGACAGTATGTCTCTTTAATGCTAGTTGATGTGATGACCAAGTTTTCAGATGTAAATCTTTCTATTGCTTTGGGAATTCCAATAGAAATACAGAATGTAATTTGTTTTTAGTTGCCTAATTTAGACTGACTTATCTAAACCCACTTTAGGGAGCTGACTAAGTCAGTAGGAGTATAGTTTTGCTATGTCCCTTGAGTGCTAACCAGCAGCATGACTAAGTCTTCTTGGTGCATTTGGAAATGCAACAGAAACTCAGGGTGTAGACTTTTGTATAATTGTTTCCCAAAATTTTTGGAGCAGATTATTTTATACTATCACACACTTGTCAAGAGCTGTTGAAATTAGTGGGGGAGTAATGGGAGTTAGTCCCTGTCACTCAGAAGGTTCTGACTGCACTCATCCTTTTCATGTCTGTTTTGGTTCTGCTGCAACTGATACAACCTTTACATTCAAACTTTATTGTAGAGTTTTCTCTGCAGTCTCATAGATATGTGCCAACATATGTGTAGGGAAGTGTGCTTTTTACTCATTTCATATGTAGTGTTGAATATCAACACAGTCAAAACTGGTTGCTAACTTTATGGTATGCTGATATTTGATGGTGCAGCAGTTCTCTTTGTTGCCTTTCAACTTATCTAAGATTGAAATATTCTATGTTATATCAGCACATAATGCTGGTCATGATTGTTGTCCTGTTTGTGCAGATCTTCTAACAAAGGACTACACCTATGACCACAAATTGGTTATTTCCACAACTACCCAATCTGGATTGGTAAGGGCACAGCCATCCAAACCCCACAGCTTAGTTGGGAGCAAATGGCACAGCTTAGCTGGGAAAGGAAACAGAATGTGGACATTTGTTTTGGACTTTTTCTTAACAGTTCTTGAGAGCTGACATTAGTATGCATGTGTTGTGGTGTTCTGTAGGCTTTTACTTCCAATGCAGTGAAGCGGGGGGATGCCCTCTTGGCAGATATATCCACATCATTCAGAAACAAGAACATCACTGCTGATGTGAAAGTAGACACGAAGTCAAATGTAAGTATCAATTGCTGTATAGGTTTGACCATGAGTTTTAGAAACCTTTACTCACTCTTTACTTAAAGATTGCCAGTAGTGGGATTAACAGTTGGTGCAGATGAGGTGCTCTGTTGAGCTATAAGCTACATTTCTCCCATGGATTGGATCTTTAGGACATATTTTTTGAATAGCTGGATGGCTTGTGAATTTCTGTGGCATGGATTTTGTATTGACTCAGTTGGCTGAAGATATTGAGTAACCACTATTTTCCTTTCACCAGATAATTACAACCATCACAGTTGATGAGTTTGCACCAGGAGCAAAGAGTATATTTTCCTTCACAATTCCAGACCAGAATTCTGGCAAGGTAAATGTTTCTCACAATGCATGCTCTGTAGCTTGATTACAGGTGTATTGTCCTTTGTATTGGTATTTGTGTGCTCTAAAGTTCATTTTCATTTGAAGCCATTCCGCTGATTGACTTGTAACCTGTTACTTTTTAAATTATATTTCATATTGTGCTAGCAAATGAACCAGGTCTGAAAAGAACAGAAGCATGGAAGAAGACTCCTGCAAATTATGCTGGATTTTTGTACCTGGCTATTGTTCTTTCAGTTGTAATGTTTGGTACATGCAATGGGTGCATTAGCTGCAAAAGTTTTGTGAGAAAGTCCTTAGAGCAAATAAAAGGAGTTGATTGTGGTCTGGGTTTGCCATCTTTTGTCCATACCACTGCTGTACAGAATTGTTTTGTGCCTGTTCATTACTGCACTGACTATTTTCATTTCATTTATATGGTCTCAGACTGCTTTATTGGATGCAGGTTGAACTGCAATATCGCCAAGACTATGCAGCAATCACAGGCAGCATTGGGCTGAAGCCATCACCAATTGTAGAGGCTACTGGTGTTGTTGGCAGTGATGGCTTTGCTGTTGGTGGGGAGCTGGCTTTTGACACTGCATCTGGAAACCTTACCAAGTACAATGCGGCTCTTAACTACATACAGCCAGGTTTCAATGGGTCTTTGATTTTGTAAGTCTCACCTACCCAGTTTCTGGTTTGACTTCAATATATTGTATCTGGTTTTCTGATATTGTACTTGGGAAGATCACACCTGTTACCTTCAGGTTTAGTGCTAGAAAACTGATGTGTGTCAGTGCTGGTGATCTTTGTAGGGCGGACAAGGGGGACACACTGAAGGCCTCCTACTTACACACTGTGAGTCCCACGTCAAGAACAACAGTTGCAGCTGAGATTGCTCACAAGATCTCAAAGAATGAGAATACCTTCACTGTGGGTGGTTTGTATGAGTTGGATATTTTAACAACGGTGAAGGCACGATTGAACAATCATGGCAAGGTGGCAGCACTTCTGCAGCATGAGTGGAGGCCAAAGTCACTCGTCACTATTTCTGGTGAGGTGGACACAAAGGCACTAGACAAGTCTGCAAAGCTTGGGTTGGCAATTGCTCTGAAGCCTTAAGAGGATGCCTAGCAAAGCACACTCTGCTTTCGCTTTGCTGTTCTGTGCTTGGCTGGTGGAGAGAACATGAATAACAATCTAACCTGTGTTGTGATTTTTTGACCTGGAAGTTATAATAGACATGTACTGCAAAGTATTCTTATGTTTGCAAAGGATAGCAAGGTTACACCAGAAGACAATAAGTGTTGTAAAATGCTGCCTACTTTTCTGATAAGACGTTGGAACTAGTTTGTACAAAACCAGTTCTTTGTCACCTTGGATAGGCATATGGAGGTTTTGCACACCATGGCTGGTCATGTAAGAGGGTTGGAAATACCTTATGCTATTTTCTGGCCCAGTTTTTGTAACTCAAATAGATCATCCTTTCTGAGTTCTTACAATGTGGCATGAGGAAGAGATGTGGTTTCCACGAATTGTGACTAGTGGATGCTAGTTACTAGTACTGGCTGGATACTTTTTTCCTGGTGAGTTTCTCTCAAAGTCTAGCACTAGATCTCCCGAGTCTTACAAGATTTTATTGCCTCACACATCATGTGCCTTTACTTCTTCGAATGTGAATTCTTATCTGCTGAGAAACCTGTAATTGTATATATGATGTCCTCCTAAGTACTTAACCTATCAAAACAAATTTTGGTTTATTGCTGTGCTCTAGAGACAACAGCTTGATACCATGACTGCAAAATGCAGCTGCTATCAACTTTAAAATGGAGATGCTCTTAGACTAAATCGGAGTTTTCAAGTCCAAATTTAAGATTTTCAATGTTCAATATAGCCTCTAAACTTTTCAATATTTTCCTTCACAAGGTTTTGCTCTTTGACCAATTTTTTTTTTTTAATAAATTTTTTGAAAGTGTCAACATTTAGAAGAATAATTCAATTAGTGTTGAAGTTAATGCCTACATTTTTTGTTTTAAGAATTACACAAAAAAAAATCGCCTCCCTCGACCAATGGCCATCCTCGGCTCTGGATAAACTCTTGTACAGTTTGCTTAGTACTACTGTTTCTGCAAAGCAAGCATCGCGTGGGAAGTCAAGTCGTCGGCCGCGTCCCGTGATCCGTGTCTTGCCGCTAATCTCGCACGAATTTTGGCATCTTGCTCGCTCTCGCTACTTCCAAGCCTGCACCGAACCAGCAGACCGCGTAGTACGATGGCGGGCTCGCTCGCTCGCGCAACTTCCAAGCCTGCACCGAGGCAGCAGACCGCTTCGTATTTGGAATGGTACGAGTGCAACGATCATGGAGGTTGTTGTGTAGTTTGACCGACCGCTGTTCAGTTTCCTCCGCCTTTAAGTTGTGTTGTGTTATGTAGTGTTGTGCAGAATTGTTAGTGTGCAGTACGGCTCTCTTTCTCTTCTTCTTTCATCAAATTTTGTTTTGTTTTTTCACTTCCTGACGTTTTTTGATTGCAACTTTCTGTTTGAACGTTTGGATCTTTCTTTCTTTGTGTCGCTCTTCCAAGAGACGATGTCTCATCACAAGCATCACGAGAAGCATCATGGCTCGGACTCCGACTCAGACGACGATCGCAAGGAGCACCATCATGAGAAGCATCATGAGAAGCATCACGAGAAGCACCACGAGAAGCATCATGGTGGTGAGCACCGTTACGAGGAGGAGGAGGAGGAACGTCGACGACATGAAGGCTACAGACATCATGAAGGCGGCGGCGGCGGCGGCTATAATGGACCGCCCGGTCCTTATGGTTATGGTGGACATGGTAATGAAGGTCAGTATGGACAGCAGGGATATGGAGCAGGACCTTACGGAGGAGGTCCTCTTCCTCCCCCTATGACAGTGCACACTACACAAGTGTCTGAGGCGCAAGTGAAGCTGGACGGCATTCAGGCGGCTCACTCTCATGAGACGACGTACAAGAGAACGGAGTACGCAGGAGCTGCTGCAGCGATTCTTGGTGCAGGAGTTGCACTGGTTAGCTCTCTCTCAGAATGCATCCATACCCCCCCCCCCCTCACGCCGCCGGCTGCGGTGTCGACAATTGCATTTGCAAATCTTCGTACTTGTGCAAAGAATATCATGCTGATGTCGTCGGGTTCAGATCTGCTGCTAAGTAGATCTACAATGGAGCGCATTGATTGATTTTCTTCCTCTGTATTATCTTGCTGTGATGTCTCTGGCAGTACGAGGGTCATCAGGCCAAAATTGATCCACAGCATGCGGGTGTGCACAAGATCGGCGCAGAGATTGCTGCGGGTGTAGGCGTTGCTGGTGCTGGTGTTGGCATTTACGGACATCACAAGAAAGAGCAGGCGGAGGAACAGTTGAACGAGCTTGAAGGCGGCGCCGGTGGCCACAAGAAGAAACCTTGGTTCTAAGTGAAAGCAAAACCGGAAGGGCAGAGGGTTTGCAAGCAACAAACAAATGCTTGCAAAGGAGGAGATGTACAATTTTGTTGCACGTCGGTTTTGAAATCTCTTCCGGGCCTTTCCTGCTGTTTGCTTGCTGGGTTTTGAGAGACTGTTTGTCCTTCTTGTTTCTCTTTGCCAGGTGAAAACAATGCAATGCAATTCTCTTTGCAGTCAATGTGCACTGCACACAGACTGAATGCATTCTTCTTCTTCTCTTTGGGGTTAGTTGTTTCCCCTTCAAAAGTGAGTATATCTGTGGTGGGGGAAGAGCTGGCTCTGCTAATGATAATAAAGACATAATGTACTATTGTGTCATTGCAGACCTGCCAATGGATAGCATGTGTAGGGTAAGGAGTAAGGACCGAGAACAGGGCTGTTTTTTTGTTTTTTTCTGTTCTTGCTATGTTCTCATCAGATTCTCAAGGGGTTCCCAAAGTGTTCCTCAATACTTTCATATGCTTTAGCTGAACATGAACCTTCATTTATCTATATAAACTATAAACCAGGGGCACTGTGTTTCCGTAGTGGAGTTTGTGCCAAATGTTTCAGAAAAAATTGTGATCCATCAGTCGTGTGAGCATGATATATCAGTGCAATCCCCCCTTTCAGTGTGGACCTAGGTTGAAAATGGTGGAACATATGTAGGAATAGACATTGTGCTCAGCCAATGATGGAATGAAGCATGCACCCAAGTGCTTGGGATTTCCACTTTGAACTTGGTATAAGGCTAGTGTTGCCTCAACTCATCCAAGCCACTAGAGGCCCAGGGGCCACCCACCAATGGTGGGAATGGGAGGAGGCAGCAAAAATCATATATTGTGAACAAAAATGTCTTTACAGCAGATCTAATCTAAAACACAACAAAGAGCTTCAAATGCATGCTAACTTTTAAGTCCTAAATCCTAGACTATTTTGATTTGCAACTATGGCATTTTTCCTACTTTCAGCCACATCCAAAAAGCAATCAGTATGGTTTCCCATTAAGTCCCCTCAAACAATCCTGCTTTTTGGCACTCCTGACAAAGACACATGCATTGAATGTTAGGTCACCATCAACAACCTTAGAGACTCTTCCACCATCAACGCATGCAATTCTGAACCCTAATTGTCCATAAACCGGATCTGGATCCAGATTTGAAGTGCAAGTTTCCAGTAAACAAAAAGAGGGAATACAGGTGATTGATTATATCAAGCAAATCACTACAAAACTATTGAGCAGAGGTGCCACCAAGGATGATCACATACAATGGAGAGAGAGCTCACCAACTCTAGAGCATCACAAGCTGTAACAAGCAAACCATGGGCATTGCAACAACACTTTGAAACGAAAATGACCAATTGTGTGTGAACCTTCAGCATAATCCATGGTGGAGTGTGCTCAAATTGCAGTGGTGGTTGTAGGCATAAGAGAAAGAGAAAGAGAAAACAGAAAATCAAGTAACACAGCTGAAATAACAAAACAAACCGTTAGCAAATGCAAGCTAATGTTCATGTTACTTGGTGCATAAATATATACAAACACTTTAATAAAGATTAATTAAATCAATGCCAACTAATTAGGATGTAAAACTAAGCAATTGACAAAAATTGGATCAATCACTAGTATTTGACTGCAATCACTGAAACTCTATGGAAAGTCACTGAAAGCTCTACTAAACGTTCACATGTCGTTCTAACTACATAATTGTTACAAATCAACCTTAAAACTAAGGTGATCTTCAATTACTCCGAAGATCAATTGCTCACTTCATTTTGCCACCACTCCCACTAAGTGATCAATTTCCTATAGATTGCAAGCCTAAAATTTTGATACACCAAGAATGCTTTGACCTTGGAATACCCTTGGTTGGCATGTCTTCAACCATTTCTACAGTTGAGATGTATTCAAATTTAATTGCTCCTGCATTTATCATTTTTTGCACATAATGGTGTTGAATGTTTATGTGCTTGGTCCTAGAGTGATGAACTCGATTTTTGATGAGTAACAGGCACCCTTTATTGTCTAAGAATATGGTCATGTTTTCTTCTTGAATGAATCCAACCTTGTTGGAAAAACTACATACCCACATGGCTTCTTTGGTTGCTTGTGAGGCAACCATATATTTTGCCTGAATTGAAGAGAAAGTGACTATCAATTGCTTACACGAGGACCAACTTATTGTTTCATAATTCAAAAGGAAAGCACAACTTGTTGCTTGCTTCCTTAAGCCGAGATCCCCACCCCAATCTAAATTGCCAATATGCCAAAATAGTCACATCACTTGTTGTTTCATCTTGTAACCAATAGTCCTTTGTTCCTTGTAGATAACATAATATTCTTTTAGTGGCCTGCTAATGATATCTTTGTAGTCTATGCATGAATTGGGTCCTTGTGCCCACAACCATGGCCAAGTTTGGTCTTGTAACAATCATCACATACATGAAACTAATAAAAACTATTTACAAATGAACTTCTTGCATTGCTTCATGCTCTTCATGTGTCATAGTTTTCTGTATTATAAAAAGTTTGATGTTCACATAAGGGGTGTGTTGACCGGTTTGTAATCCTACATACCAAATCTTAACAAGAATTCAAAAATGTATTTCAATTGGCCCAATCATATCCTCTTTGATGATTGGTTCCTTTTCACTTCAATGCCAAAATAGTAGTCTACTTCCCCAAGATTTTTCATTTCAAATTCATTAGATAAAGATCTTTTACTTCATTTACCATTCACATCTTTGTGTTAATGATAAATAGGTCATCAACATACAAGGCCAGAAAACACACATACATGTTCTTCAAAAGATAAATTCTATGTTTTGATTCACACGTGAAAAAACCAACTTCTTAAAGAATCCATTTATTTTCTCATTCCAAACTCTTTGTGTTTGTTTAAGCCTGAACATGGTTTTCTTCAATTTGTAGGTAAGATTTTTTTGTCCAATTGCTTCATAGCCATCCGGTTGGGTCATGTAGATGTCCTTGTTTAATTCTCCATTTAAAAAGGCACATTTGACATCCATTTGATATATCTCGAAGTCAATTGTTACTCAGAAGGACAATAATGTTCTAATAGAAACAAATTTTGCTACAAGTGCAAATGTGTCGCCAAAATCAACACCATAAGTTTGAGAAAATCCTCTTGCCACCATCTTGACTTGTACTTATCCACTTTTTCATTTGCCTTCTACTTGATACAAAAAACCCATTTTGAAGTTATCTATTTCCTTCCTTCAAGAAAAGGTATGAAGCTCCCATGTATTTTTCACTATGAGTGATTGGAACTCTTCATTCGCAACTTTCTTCCAATTTTCACCATCCACCCTTTTAAAACTTTAGTTGAATGATTGGTTTGTTTGTAGATGCCATGCAAGCAAAATGATCATCAAACATTCTTAGTGCTCCTTTGAATCATTTTGACTTTGGTTTCAACTTACTTTGTGTTTGCACTTTTTTTTAAACATGTTTGTTCATGTGGTCAATTCTAAATCACTTCCAACTCATGGCGAGGTGCAACTACATTCTCTTTTGTGCATTCCATAACTATATCAAGTGGTGGGATGTTGAGATTTGATGAACCATTATGAATTGCTTTTGTTGCATGGTATGTTGTTAATGTGGTTGAATTGTACAAAATTTCATTAGCTTCTCCACTAGGTTCTCAATTTTCTTTCTAAAAGTGTTTACCTCCCATTTTTGGTGATGACACAAAATTTTGTATGAGAACTTGAACATTTGGTTTAGTTTCATTATGTAACCTCCTTTGTTCCATTTTCATTGAAGATGACATTCTAACTCACAATTAACTTTCTAGTTTTTGGAACAATTAATTTGTACCCTTTGGACTCCAAATTGCAACCTACAAACACACACCTCGTAAAATTTGGCCCCAATTTCAACCTTGTTTCAATTGGTCTGTGAATGTATGTATTACATCCAAAAACACACAAATGTATAATTGAAGGTTTTTTCTTGCCCCATACCTCATTTGGCGTCTTTAGATTGAAATACTTTTGAGGATTTCAAGCTTTGATGTTTATTACTATGTTAATAATTTCTACTCAAAATTTTGAACTTAACTTGGGTTGTTGGTGCATTATGCAATGAACACCCTTAATGATGGTGTGATTAATTCTTTCAACAAAATCATTTTGTTGTGATGTGTATGGAATAGGAGTTTGATGCACAATCCCTTGAGTTTTGAGAAAATCTCCAAACTCCCACAAATAATGTTCCCCATTGTTGTCAATTTTAAACATTTTTACCTTCTTCTTGATTTATGTTTCGACAAGGCTTTTGAATTTTTGAAACTTTGAAAAACAATCCTTACTTCATAAAAAGCTCACAAAAGTGTTTAAAAAATCATCTATGAAAGTAACAAAATACCTTGCACCATTGAGAAAAAACATTCGAATATGTCATCAAATATCTAAATGGACAAGTCCTAATACCTCTTGTGCACTTTCTATTTGTTGGAAATGATTCTTTGTGTTATTTGCCAAGTGTACAACCTTCACAAAATGCCATATCAAAACTTCATCCCATTTGGAATTCCTTCTACAAGCTTTTGTTCGAACAACTTCACATTTCCATTACCAAAATGACCTAATCTTTGGTGCCAAAGGCTAAAATCATCAAGCTTGAAATTGCTTGCCACTTGTTTACTTTTTGTCCTAGATCAAGTTTCATAGTTTAATGTGTGCAACTAATTAGTTTGTGCACCTTTTTCCATTATACTTTTGCCAATATTTTTTATAATGTAACAAGGCCACTCAAACTTGATTGTATGCCCCATGGAGGCAGCTTCACTCATAAAAAAAGATTTAAAAGTCAGAAAAAGATTTTGAGTCTCGCACGTAAATTACATTGTTGAAGGAAACTCTTGTCAAAAAGATTTTATTTGCCAAGAGTTTGTCAATGTGATGTTTGGCAACGGTCTACCAAATGCCTTTTGTAGTGGTCTACTTCTACACAATCATGAGTTGATTATTTAAAAAACTTTAAACAAGCAAGTTCAAAGCTTTGTTCACCTTCCATGAGTAGTTCAGCAAAGTTGCCTTATCTTCTTCATCTAGTTTCTCTTGAATTCTATCAATAAATCCCCATAGCTCCTTTGCCTTTGAAATGTTTCCATCTTGAACCTTCAAAACATGTAGTGCTATACTTCCTTTCAAACTTATCAATAACTCTGTATTGTGAGCCCATAACCTACAAGCTTTAAATGTTCACCATGGTGCAGCGTGGATAAATTTCAATGATGGTCATAGATGTAAGAGAAGAGAAAACAGAAAATCAAAAGACACAACAACTAAGGTAACAAAAGAAATTACCAACAAATTCAAGTTGATTGTTCATGTTACTTGATGCACAAATATATATATATATATATATATATATATATATTTTAACAAAGATTTAACTAAATCAACTTTAACTAATTAAGATATAAACTAAGCAGTAGACAAAAATTTAGATTCGTCAATTGTTATTTGATTGCAAGTTGATTAAAACTCTACAAAAAGTGATCAAAAGTTCTACCGGAAGTTCACAAGTCTTTCAACATTCTTTAGCTAAAGCTAAGGTGATCTTCAATTAGCTCAAAGATCTATGGCTCACTTCATTTTGCCAACATTGTGAAAATGGGATTGGAGCAAAAGGGCACACCCACTATAAAGAAGAGGAAGTTCATGTAATGATATGTCCATGGTGGAAATGTCCTTCACCTTTAATTTCTTTCACAATTATCCACTGCACATTTGTATCTCACAAAATGGGTCACTTATTTAGCAACGATAGCTAATAACCAGAAATTCAAGGTTCCTCCTTAAGATATATGGAACCACAATTCTCAACAAATCAAAAGAACAAATTTAAAAATACATAACCACAGTTCTCAAAAATTTGACAACCAACATGAATTTTCAACTGCAATTCTTCCAAAAAAAAGAACTGGTCAAATGAGCACCCTATAAAACTGCCTGTTCTGTGCTGGTTCTTCCATGAAAACTGCCTAGTCTTTTGAGGATTTGTGAAAAACCTGGAACTGGATTTCTTTGATTTCCAAAGTTTTCCAAAGACCAGAACCAAAAGAACAGTTACTGAAAAGAAACCAACCCACACTATGGATGGAAAATAACTTTCATAAGATTATGTATGAATAGAAGACACAATCCACACGTGGTTTGGTGTAATTCTTGATCTCATATATGGTATGCAATCACCCCAATTTAGATAAGATGGCCACAAGATTCAAAAATATTTTCTTTACATTGCAGTTGATGCACAACATTACATTTCATGCACAACATTCACATTTGATTGCCATATATCTGTCAAAAATGCATGTGTTCTTACACATCACTTGGCAGTTTGTCCATAAAGAGTGTTTTATCCACAACAATACTACATCATAGTTAACACTCAGCTTCAAACTGCATATCAAAACTTTTCTCCTAGTGATATTCCGTTCATAAGGGCCACTTACCCATTACATAACATCTGCAGGTGTTGTGTATATTTGAGAACTTTGGACATTAGTTTAAACTTCACCATCCCACAGCTCCTCCACAGTTTTATAAGGACTGGTTGTGTCATTCACCCACATATCATCCCCACGCAATAAACGCACCTGCAAAAAGTGCAAACAAAATCAACCACATTTTTCTTTAGAATTATGACTGGAAACATAAAACCCTTTTTTCTTCCAGAAGTATCCTGCTGCACTCCATGCCCTCACGAAGGAATTCTTGTCATTGCTGAAGAGCAGAGTTCAGAGAACACCCCCTTGTGTGCAAAAACAGGAAAAGTGAGGTTGTGGGAGAGTAGTAGGTCATTACCTGTTCAATCTTGTCAAATAACTTCAAATCCTCCTCCAAAATCTCAAAGTCAAAGATATCAAGATTTTCCTTAATACGCTCAGGGTTGGTGCTCTTAGGCAAAACACTGTGACCCATTTGAATATTCCAGCGCAGTGCAATTTGTGCTGGTGTTTTGTTATACTTCTTAGCCAAGGACTGCAGCACTGGATGCTCCAACACCTTGACATGTTTTGTGAACCAGCTACCTCCTGATCCAATTGGGGAATAAGCCTGCATCCCATCTCCCCCACAATCACACATAATCATCATCTTGAGGAATAAAAGCTACAATGAGTAAACTTGCCAACTATAATAGTTTTCTCGTGTCCTTTGATGCTGTTTAATATAGAAGAAGACTTACAGTTAGATGAATGCCCTGAGAGTACAGGAAGTCATGCAACTTCTTCTGCTGCCACATTGGGTGGCATTCAACCTGGTTAACAGCAGGTACAACCTTTGCATATGATAATAGTGCCTTTGTCTTCTCCACAGAGAAGTTGCTGATACCTATTGCCTTTGTTTTGTCACCTTTCTCATAGCACTTCTCCATAGCCTGCCATGTTGCCTTGGTGTCAAGAGTTGCAAAGTCCTCAGGTGCTGTTCCTTGAGCTCCTTTCTTGAGGGCTACTGGCCAATGCATCTGCATTTTCAATCCACCAATGCACCACAATGTAACAGATTGCTGATTGTTTTTGTATCTGCTTTTTGACAAGTTATTCAAGCACTCAAAAACAAGAACTCCCAAGAATAAATAAGGACACAACACCACACACATGTTGAATTGCAATTGAAACCATGGAAGGTCCAGTGGGTGCAAATATACCAGGTAAAGGTCAAGATAGTCACACTGCAGATCCTGAACTGAACCAGCCAGAGCTAAAGGCACATCATGAGGATGCTGGTCAGAATTCCTGTAAAATTGAGATACAGTGAAACCTTTCATCTCAATACTTTGAGAGCTGTTTTGTTTTGGGTTTAGAAATGTTCACATATCATGCTGACCATCAAAGTGGAGCAACAGACAGATGTTTACTTCACGATCTCCTGCCCAGTAGGGCCAATTCATTTACATAACTTGTCTCAGTATGCAAGTTGGAAACAAGTATCTTGCAGTGGAACAAAGAATGGTGCTATGTTTAAGAAAGCAGTGGAGGTTGAATAAGTACAGACCAGAGCTTAGAAGTGATCCACAGATCTCCACGTGTAACAATTCCTTCCTTGAAGAGCTCTTGCAATGCATCACCAATCTGCCAATCCACTTCCAAATTGATTCACATGATCCAGGCTCTTTGCCTAATAAGGACTGCCAAATGTCCAAACCAGGTTTCTACATGGAAATTTGCCAACAAGAAACACTGGCTGTTTCCAGTGATAGAGGAGATCACACACCTCCTTCTCATTGCCATATGCTTTCGCACAATCAATGTGGCGATATCCAACCTGTGCCAACACAAGAGATGGTTAGACTAACACATAACATAAGTGATGACGATTGTGATGTGATGCAATCCAAATTGATGATGTGAAGCAATAGTCTGGACATCAGACTGCTACACATCGAGGAGAGGATCTCACATCATGGATGTGAGATCAAAGTAGATCTGCTATAGACATTACAGTAGACAAGATCAAGCTCTCCTTCAAAGAATCATGCAATTGGAAAACAGAATTGAGGAGAGACGCCTGAAGTTCTCATGCAAGGGATTGAGGGAGACAAGGACTCTGAAAACTGAATGCATGGTGTGACGCTGATGCTGCAATACTCTGGGAATGGGAGGTAGACAAGATGGAGCTCTCCTTGAAAGAATTGTGCAATTGGAAAACAGAAGTGAGAAGAGTTTGAAGCCCGAAGTTCATTTCTCATGGAAAGCGATGTGAGGGCGGAGAGACAAGACTCTGGGATTACCTTGATAGCGTACTTCACAGCCTCACCAACTTCGCCTGGCTTCGCTTGCCATGTCCCGAGTCCTACCGCGGGTATGTATTGCCCGGTGTTGAGCTTGAAATGCGGCATTTCTGCACCTTTCCCCATATCCGCAGAAGAAGAATGATTCCCTAGACAATCACAACTGCACCCCGGCCACAATACCCCGTCCCAATGAGGAGCAGAACAACAACAGTAACAACAACCACGAGCACAGCAAGAAGATCGGGCGACAGATCCTTCTACTTTCTTCCAACTCTGATCATAAGCCTCCCCCCGTTCACTGCACTCATCAATCCAGCAGCAGCAGCAGCTAGGATCCATACCGTAGGGCATTTCCCCAAACCTTCCGCATCGGCATTTGTAAGCACTCAGCATTCTTCCACCAGATCCATACTCCCTTGCAACGGAGATTGTTGCACCACATCATAGATCTAGATCTCGCAACAAAGCAATCCGCTTCTCCAGCGATTCTCTAGTCTCTAAGATTCTACTTCCATATGCATCATATATACGCAAGATCCTCACGTCAATCTTCCGGTATCGGCTATGCAAAGTCTCAGAAGATTGAGTGAGAGAGAGATAGAGAGAGATATAGGTAGACAGATAGCAACACTAAAGCTCCTGCAGGAAAGCCAGCCACAAGCAAAAAGAGTATAATATCATATGCATCATTGGGAGAAAAGAGCCACTACAAACCTTCAAAAGAGATCGACAGGTGACGGACGACGCGAGAGCAAATCCACAAGATTACCACACCGATTTCCCTTCGTACAAAAAGCAAAAAAAGAAAACAAAAAAGAAAGAACACGAACCTGTGCAAAGTGTGCTGCTGCTTATTGTATTCTTCGATTCAGGACAAAAGATCAGGAAGAATATCAGGAGAAGAAGTTGACGATGGTCGGAGAAGAAGGAGATGATGATCAACTTATAGTGCTTGAGTCGATACAGCTTCAGCAGCCGTTGTTGTTTGCTCTTATGCAAAGCGTGAGAGGAGAAACAAAAGGTGGCAGAAAAGCAGCCAGGAGCCACGTGTGGAGTGCGCAAACGGCAACGAGAAGAGAGAGAGAGAGAGAGAGAGAGAACTCTGCAAGTAGTTGGAGAACGTACGAATGGAGCAACGGCAACAACTGTAGCGCCATGCAGCTGCAGCAACCTGCATGCAACAAAGCCATGTAGTGTCAGTGCAATCTTGTAGCTGACATTGCTCCAATTATGTGTTCCAGAACTGAGTGGCAATGGAGTTAGCCTAGTAAGTACATTCTGTTCAACAAACATCCTAACAAAAGCAGAGTGCCAATTTGAATATCTGCTTCAAGAACAACAAGATATTGCAAGTCTGAGATTATTAATCGGGAGAAAAACAGACATGAGATTATGCTTGAAATCCTTGAAGCACAAAATTGCTTCTTTCTGTATGAGACTTTATCATGCATGCATGCATGCCTGCCTCAAAATGACATGGGCATGAGGGGCAGGGAAGCAAGCCCTGGTGCAAGGAGCCACCCAATTTCTGAGTCCTCTGTATGCAGAGCTTGCAGGACCCATATTGATGATCGGGGGGTTTTGCATAGCATCCAAATTGATGTTTTTTCAGTAGATCTTTTCAAACTCCGATTCGTTGATGTCCAGATGATCTATTGGAGAGATTCTTGAAATGGGTCTTGAACATCATTTTTGTAGTGCTTCCAATTTGTTTGACGTTTTTCCAGTAGATCTTTTCAAACTCCGATTGTTGATGTCCAGATGATCTATTGGAGAGATTCTTGAAATGGGTCTTGAACATTGTTTTGTAGTGCTTCAAATTTGTTTGATGTTTTTTCAGTAGATCTTTTCAAACTCCGATTGGTCAATGTCCAGATCTATTGGAGAGATTCCTGAAATGGGTCTTTGAAAATTGTTTTGTAGTGCTTCAAATGTGTTACGTATTTGATGCTGGTGGTGATCAATTTACGAATCTGTGGTTGGGCATTAGTGTTTCTTTTGATTAGCTCTGTAAGGTGCTCTCTGGTTACACTAGAAAAATTCGCACAGGTCTTTATGGATTCGATATTTGGGGAGTAAGGAAAGAAAGAAATGGAAAGTTTGATTGCAAGTAAAAGCAGGTGTAGATTATTAAGTGATATACGCCACTTTCTACACAAAATAAATTGTTTGCATTCAATGGATTTAGGGTTTAGGGTTTGTGGAATGTTGTTGGTTGGTACAATTCACACAATTGCGTTGTAGGTGGGTGTTAGGTATAATTCATGATACACACATTGACTGACTTGCATGTATAGGTAAGGTACTTGGGGAGTTCAAGAGGAGATGGGGAAGAGGGCATATGTACTATAAGAGCACAACATGGCATGAACTTGAACTGATGTGAGACAGAAAGAGCATACAATTTTATGGCATTCCTTTTTCTTTCCTTTTTTTGGCTACACAAAATTTTGTGCTGGCAGGAAGAAGAAGAATACACCAAAACTTGCACAGGCAGGAATTCTGTTGCAATTCTAAAAGAGTATTTTCAATCCATGTTGATGGCTGTAACGAAATATGCCAGAAATATTGACCAAGTGCCCAGAAGAAGAAGAAGAAGAAGAAGAAGATTCATGAGACTTGCTTGCTGATTGGAAGAGGTTCATTTGTTGCAACAAAGAACTTCCAAGAGAAAGGTCCTCCCTCTGTTTGTTTCTACCGAAAAACCTCTTATACCATTAATACTAAGCATGGATTTAGGGTTTGAAGAAATGCTCAATTGGGATCAATTGGAGCCTACAAGGAAGGCCAAAACTTGGTTGAAGATATGATATTTGGAAGAATAACACTTGCACAATAGGACAACAAACACCCAGTACACAAAGCAATGAGGGTTTAGAGTCAGACTAAATCAAGTTGTTTTTCTACAGATCTTTCAGCAGTTGCAAAATTTATGAAATAAAAAGAAATCTGTTGATGCATAATAAAATGGGGGATTTTGAAATGGTTTAGTATAGATATGTTACATTTTGTAAGTGAGCTTTTTGAATTATGGAATGAGCCTTGTACAGACCCAATCCATTGTGCCTGATGATGTTCTTCTTATCAAGTCCAAAATGTCCAAATGGGTGGTGAATCCGGGTTTAGGGTTTAGGTCAGGTAGTACCCGAGAAGACCTGTCAGTTGCGAAGGGGACTAAAAAAGAGGCAGAAAAGACCAATTACGTACCATGGAATGGTCATGCCCTGCTCATTATGTTTAGGTAAAGGTGCCATGCCAGCCCATTAGGGTGAGGAGTAATGCATTGCACCTGACAAAATCCACCGGGCGAGCCCATTCCAGGACATTAACGGTCTAGGGTGGCAGAAATCACGTTCAACAGCCAACATTTTGGTCACTATTATGAGTGTACTAGTGGGTACCCGTGACCTTCGGGCACTGTGAAGTCCCCCAGTTTCTTTAAACTTGGTTCATGTTTTAGGGAGGAGAAAGGCCTATCTTTCAGAACCTTCTAGAATTTGGAGTACCTACCTGTTGGCGGGCCCCCCCGTAGACTGAGTGGTAGGTACATATTGAAAAATCAATCTCTGGGAAGGTTCGAAAGTGATAGGAGGACCCTCTTCCCGCTTAAAAGAAAAAAAAAATCTGTCAGATTAGGTCTGATTGACAACTGTCTGGATCCTTGCAAATTAAGTAAAGGGCCTGTACTGTTTTGCAGGGAGGGACCTTGCAGTGATTATCTTGTCCTTTGATTTAAAAAAAAATGAATAAAAAATAATATTTTCACTTCTAATAAAAAAAAGAGATGAATATGTACATTTAAAAATTCCACATATTTTCATATATAGAGAGAGTTATGTATTAAAAGAAAATAAAAAATCCCTTTGCCTGTTATGAATCGATGATTATTGAATGCTAAAAAAATCATGGATATGCATAAGACAATATGCATTGCCAATTTGTCGCTTCTCGATCAAAATGTCAATTAGGGTTTAAGGTTTTGAGTTTAAATACATATCCTCCAAATCTTAAAAAATTACAAACCTTAATACTTCTTCCTAAGATATGTATAAATTTTTTGGTTATGGGGTTTAGGGTTTTAGGGTTTAGGGTTTCGCTCCCATCCATATATATATATAGATAATGTTTTTGTTTTTGTTTTTGTTTTTTTTTTTCAAATTTTTGCAACCTGGCGGAAAAAAGGGGCTGATGAATGCAACAAAGGATTTACTTTTTTAAATACAAAAAATTCACCATATTTTGATCAAATTGTGTCTGTTGAACACGATTTTCTTTTTAAAAATCATTGAATCCGCCACTCCAGACCTTAAATGTCATGCAATAGCTTCTTCATCCCTTCCTACTAGTATGTTTGTGTGTGTCACCTAACTTCCCCTAATGGGCAGGTGTATTGTCAATTAAAAGAAAACACAACATAAGAAAACCTTGTGTTGTTGAGGCTCTCTAAATACATGCTTTTCAGTGTCGGGTAAAGCCCCAAAGGTGGGTGGGGGACATTCCCAAAAGTAAAAGGGCCTAGGATAAGGTCCCCCTATTTGGGCAATGTCCCCCACCCAGGGGCTTTACCCATCCTAAAAAGCACAAGGTAAAAAGTTATCATGAACCTAAACTTTTGGAGATCACCAGGTTAGGATAGGAAAAGGGTTCTTTTGCCTATTCCTTAAGACTAGAAAGGATCTTACACCTTCTTATAGGCATGAAAGTAGGTTTGAGATCCCTCCTTTTTCAAGGAGGCTACTCACAGATATAATAGGTCCTTCCCTACTAGCCAATCTGTTACTGGAAAAAAATAGTCAAATTTTTGAAAGAAAAAAGAGACTTTGGAGGTTTTCAGTTAAAAGAAGTGAAGGATAAACAAAGTAAAAGTCACTACTAGATTTGTATATTTTGGTTGTCATTTTTGTAGCCAAAAATATATAAAAGGATCATTTAAAAAACTTTACTTTTTTTTTTTTGGGTGTATAATCAGATTTGGCTAAGTCTTTCTTCCTAGCGATGATGATGATCGCCCACTTAGCCACAAATTAAAATTCCCTAAAATAAACACTCCACCAACGCTCAATTTGTGACCCTGCTGGAAATCTTTGATGACGTCTATCTCAGTCAAATCTAGTGAAGCCAGTAAAGAAGACTGCTGGGACCCTCCCTGCCTGAGGAAATGCACAGCTTTTAGAGCCCTGGAGGAGCTCTGGAACAGTGTAATAAATAAACACAGTGAAATTGTATTTATTGTCTGCTGCTCCCTGTTTTCTGATTGACTAGATAGTTTGATTGGCTGGGTTGGGTTGCTATTAGTAGTCTCCCACATATATGCAGTTCCGCTTTCAGTTTTATGGGTGGGGTTGGAACTAAAAGTTAGTAACTAAAACTTGGGATGTGAGAAATACTTTTGCAGGGTCACATACCTTTTTCTTTTTTTCTTTGTTTTTTTTTGCAGTTGTGGTGGTGGAGATGTTCTACCAAAATTTCCTCATGGTATTTGCTCCTATATTGTTTCTCATCAAGTTTTCAGGACTAGGAACATTATTACTCTTATCATTATTATTCAAGACAAGGGAATTAAATAATACATGACTGTTCATTAGTACTACTACTCCATTCCACAGTCTTCTTCAAAATATATAATAGAGAGGCTGGAAGAAGTACTATGATCATCATCATGTTCCATAGACTACATTTGGCATTGCATTTTGTTGGATCTGCCCAAAAAGGGAATGGACTTCACATGAGTTTAAGATTAGGGTTACAATTTTTGGCTTGAACTGTGAACCAGGTGACTGACAGTTAAATACCTACCTGTATCTACTAGGTTGCTTTGTTGTTTTTTCTTTTCAAAAATTTCAAATCCATCTTGCATTCAATTCACCTGATCATGTTCAACACTTTCAAACTTCCCAACTTCCATTAGCTCCTTGTGAATTTGTTTGAATCTGCCATAAAAGGACCTGTCATAAGCCTCCACAATGAGCCCCTTTGTTCTGAAGCACAACAAAAGCATTGAATACAGCTAGTGCACAAACTTGATAAATCTGGTAATTTTGTTCCTTCACACATTCATCATCCATCACCTGCCAAGTTGAAATCAATTACCTGGATACATAGAGCACTTGAAGGCTTTACGTATATAGCCTTTTCACTTTGTATTTGAACTCACAAACCCACAATGAATATTTGTTCCTCAGTTGATGGAGCCTTCAGATGATCACATAGTGGACCTTCCATCGTTTGAATTGAAAAAAAACATTTTGTGCTTCACCTAGGGAAGGCTTGCCCCCATGGGCCTCCCTTAATTTTCAGGCCTCCGCCCTCAAGTTATTGCCTTGAAGGCTATGGATGACCCCCAAAATTAGGGGAGGCCCTAGGGAGTGAGCCTTCCCCTATGCCTAAAGTACTTTGGAGAATTTTCATAGTATATTTTGAGAGCACATAAATCCATGAATATCCTTGGTAAACAAGAAGGGATCTTATACCTACTCCTGAAGAGTGGAAGGGAAATTATGCCTACTTTATAGCTGTAAGATCCCTCTCACTTGTACACATGGTGAAGTGTGTTGAAGATCATGATAAAGAACATGAGAGTGTTCTTCTCATGCTTTCCAATAGGTACTTAATTGCAAAGCAAGTCATTCCAGTTATTGTGCCAATGCCCCCCACCACCCAATTGATGAGTGGCGATTCCAATGAAGTTTTGCTCTTTCCTTGCTGATGAAAGGAAATGGGTTTTACACCTTCTTTGCCATAGCCTTGTAGTTTACAACTTGAAATGCCATAGTAGAGAGCTAAATGGAAGTTATGAGCAGAACTGTGCATATTCTCATCCCCACCATTTTAGAGCAGCCCCACTCACCTCCTTCTCAGGCATCACGAATTGTCAGACCCAGCTTGGATCCAACTGTTTTAAGTCTGTTTCTGGTTTGTCGGTTGATGGACAAAGTTTCAAACATCTTCCCTTCCCCCCCTTTTCCATAATAATCATACCATTTGAAATAGTCTTTGGGGATTGATGTGTGTGACTGCGGGATTTTTGTGTGCACTTTAATACCGAAGGCTTGAAATGGTCATTTGATTGATTGCTTGATGTGTGTGGCCTTGGATCTGCTTTGGAGTTCTTCCAGAGTCTTTCACTTTGGCTTTGGAAACAAGAGACACACTTCTTTATCATTTGTGTCCATAGTTTTTTTGTGGGTTTTGTTTCTTGGATTTTTGGATAAGCTACCAACCTGTGAAACCTGTGTATTTTTGTTTCAAAGTTAAGAATCACACCAAGTTCATGGTACTGGATTCTATTATACTCTTCTCCATTGTTGCACTTAACTACGAAATTCAATTCACATTCTAAGTAACAATGTACTTGATGATTCTTACTTATCATACCTCTTTTTTAACTCATAAGTGAAAACCTGTTCCTGTTTTGCCTTTGTTCTTTCAAGCAATTGTGAAACACAATTTTTTGCTTTATTTTTAGCACTCCCTGTGTAACCATTATTACCCTCTTAAATCCCTTTGATAGACAAATTTTAGTAGATTTTACAAATTTCAACATGTTGTAAGGTTTCCCATTGATGGCATTGTAAGGTTGTAAGCTCCCCTACACTTGAGAGGCTAGCCCTTTACCAATGGAGGGCATATACCCATTCGGGACATTCAATGGGTATGTGTAACTACAACTATAACCAGCTCTAGGGATTAAGTGTTGACATCTCTCTTCCTGATTCTACATCCATTATATCACATAGTAAGCTGCCTGTATCTCATTCTCTGTGTGGATGAAAAGTGGTGCCGCTTCATGCACCTGCTGAGCAGCTTATGGATGAAAAGAATGCCGCTTCCGTCTGGCAATTGGCTTGAGGCCCACTGGTTACCAAATTATAGTGATGGCACTCTCACACCAAGTGATTAGCTATTTTCGGTAACCAAGTGAACTCTCCCTGGTCAGATAGTCCAGAAGCATCATCCCTCATGTAAGCAAAAGACACCACCACAATGGACTCTCAGTGGCCCCATGAATCTGCAACCCTGTACTACTTGGATGAACATTTCATAATTGCTCTATGAATGGATGAAAAGAGGGCATCTCAATTCTTACAAAGGGATGATTATGTGAGTAACCACACACACACACACACTCTCTCTCTCTCCCCAGTTTCCTAATCCATAATGGCCTCAATGGCTGTAGTAGAGCCCTTTACTCTAAACATTGCAAGTGATTGTGGGACCCAAACATCCTCCTTCTGCTTTTCTTACTTGTTATAGTGCACTAGTCCTGCATGCACATGGCATTTGGTGGTGCACAAAAGTACTCCCGAAAATCCTCTCTGGATGGCTGTGGAAAAGTATGCCACATTCAGTTAGGCAATTGTGTGTAATAAGTCAGAGACTTAGTCGTATAAGAGACTTTTGTTGTGTATAACAATTGTTTTTTCCAACCAGGGGTTGTTGTAGGCCCAGCAACAAATAGGTAGAGAAGGATCATCCAATTGGGTTTTTTTCTTTGAAATTTAGGGTTTCAATTTTAGTTCTTTCTTTCTTTCTTTCCTTCTTTCATTACTTTGATTCCATAACCCATTGAAAATTTCTGGTTCTCAAGATGATGACTAACTAAACCAACCCCCCCATACAGCTAGCTCGGTTGCATGCTCTGCATGTCATGCACAGGCCCTACCCATAGAGACCTTCGAAAACGGTTTGACATTAATGAAAAGTTGATATTCTCAACATTTGTTTTGAATAATGGAACATGCAAATCAAGTGATTGCCACCCACCTAGGAAAACAAAAGTTACAAATTTCATTGAATAAGGGTTAGGGTTAGGGTTTGGGGGGGGGGGGGGATCCACATTTGTGCCCTTTGGGTCAGGGGGAAAAATACCCCTTAACTTCACACAAAAACTGACATTGGAAGGGTGCACCAAGCAGGCCTTTAG
>Ga0116231_10005280_pt1 | contig 25506 bp, 18 predicted proteins | sample S1TSphgellanicum_2_FD_89695 | JGI IMG/M metagenome (GOLD analysis project Ga0116231, IMG submission 89695) | Host-associated microbial communities from peat moss isolated from Minnesota, USA - S1T2_Fd - Sphagnum magellanicum MG | ecosystem: Host-associated > Plants > Peat moss > Unclassified... | reverse complement strand
TTTATTTTTTTTTTTTTTTTTTTTTTTTTTTTTTTATTTTTTTTTTTTTTTTTTAAAAAATTTTTTTTTTTTTTTTTTTTTTTTCCCCCTAGTATACCGAGAAATTGTCCTACCTGGTGTCAAAAGCTAACAAGCTTTACGAAAACATAATTCCTATGGGTTTTTATTGGCCTTGCCTACCAAAAGGCAAGGATATTGTGTTTAGATTCATTATAGAGTATAGTAGCTTAATGGATTTTGGCCCCTAGGTAATAATATTAGGTCTATTTTTATCTGAGGATTTTTTGAAAGATGATATTTTGGCTTGTGTTGAAACTTGAGATTAGTTATAGAGTTATAATATCAAGACGGATTTTGATTTCTTTGAGAGGAGTTTTTGAAGATTATATTTTTGCATGGTGAAGTATTTGAGTTTTTATAATTTTCATAACTTGTTATGTTTTCGTAAAGCCCAATCATTCATTTTCCCCATAGTACTACCGACTAGGTATCATGGGAATTTTTTTAAAAATTTATTGAAGGCACATGATTTTTACACCATGGAAGAATACTTTTACTTTCTTGTAAAATATTTTTTTGTCAATTTTTTTCTAAACCTTACACCCTCAGCAATGGGCATTACCAAAATCAGGCCCACCTCAGCTCTGCCTCACGCAAGCCCTTATTCCATAATGCCCATGGCCTTGGCCACTACCCCTCCCCCTCCCCCTCCCCCCTTCACACTGATAAATACCCTCTTGGGATGTTCACTATCAACACAACAATAGAAAATTGGAGGAAAAAAAAACACTCTGCTTCAAGTTGAAGTACCCCTTGATTAGGGTCTTTAGTCAGTCTTTTACAAATCAAAATAGACTTTTAGGGTTTCACATTATTGTTTAGCCAAGTTTTTAGATCCTTCATTTTAAGGCTTGGAGTATTGTCCTTGATTAGGTTATTTTAAGTTTTTACATTAAAATAAACTTTGGGGTTTCCTATAACACACCTGTGCATTATGCACGGGGTTCACACTAGTTATTATTCTTTAGCTCAGTTTTGAGATGCCTTCATTTTAATCCTGGACCCTGGAGAATTCATTGCTTAAGTTCTTTTTTTGCAGAGGTTGACTTTTGCATAACATAGAATCGCTCATCACCAAACATGTACGGATCACCATCGCACAATTTCCAATATTTTTTCTCATTCCTTAGCCAAAGTGAGCATTTTTTTTTGTGTCATTGGACTCCCAAATTCGAGGGCTACAAAAGTTCTTTTGAGTGTCAGAAGTAAAAGGACCATTGCAGAAAACATTTCTCATTCCTTAACCAAAGTGAGCATTTTTTTGTGTCATTGGACTCCCAAACTTGAGGGCCACAAAAGTTCTTTGAGTGTCGGAAGTAAAAGCACCAATGCAGAAAACATGGAAAAGGATGAATGATAGTTTGCCTCAATTTTTTTTGAAAACATAGCTGTAAAGCCCTCTCTAGTTTCAGCCCCATATTTTCATCATTTTTAGTTCATTTTGAGTGATTTAAGTGCCAATGGGTGCACTATCTAAGGCTTTACAATATTTCTTTGTATTTCATAAGCAAAGATGCAATGATCTAAAGATTTTAAGCTCAAAATTTTAGTTTATTTTTATTCATTTTTCATCAAACACTAAACCCCCTTACACCAAACATCCCATATCTTCTCCATTCCTTTATCAAATTGATTTTTGCAATATTGAATCCTCGGGATGGATGCCACATGGACATGGCCTAATATGTAGGGTAACACCCTCAAAGTGGGGTGTTCCCCAAGTAGGATTTTAAAATTTTTTTAGAAAAAAATCTCAAAAATAAAATATTTTTTAAAAATTCGACATTTCTGAAAATAATAATATAATTAGTGTTGAATTGGCCCAAATACTACAATAGTAATGTTTTCTTTGAATAAAAATGCACAATTTTTGGACTTAAATATTGGGATGACAAATCACAAAGTTAATTTCTTTCAAAATAGAAAAATTCACAAAGAAAACGTTATTTGCCACTATATCTTATTATTAGTCATTTGTGACTATGTTTGGACAATTTTGCAACCATTTTTTGTTTTGGTCATATTTGTAACTACACTGCAACCACAATTTGCAACTATTTCGATTTCCATCCTTCCATATGAAAACATTTAATTTGATTTTCATCCAAGAAAAGCAACTTACGTCCCATTAGTTGCAAATGTGATTAATCTAGTCACAACTATATGAATATACAAAGGTGTATTTTGTATATTCTAAAAGGTATAGTTGGGTATATTAAGATTTACAAATTCCAATGACAATGTTTCATTGGAACTAGTTTATGTAGGATGGGTATTTTGGTGATCGTCACTATGACAATTATAGAATCATTTCGAATTATAATTCGTCATAAATCAAATTCATTTAAAATTTATTTCTTGAAGTATATCTTGCACCCTTTCAATGGTTTCATCTATTTGTATTTCTATATTATTTTTACATCCTTTCAATGTTTTTTTCCTTTGCTTATATGTATATTGTTTTGAATTTATCTAATATATTGAATTTTTGTTGACATTTTGCTTACCAAATCAAGAATGAAAAAAAAATTAATGGACCAAAATGACACATAGTGAAATTTATAAAATTTAATTTTTTGAAAAGAAAAAATTGATTACAACAAAATTATTATGTCCACAAAAAATAATTTAATCACTATCATTAGTAGTGCGAATCAATGTGGAGCCCAATTGTATACTTTGAATATATATGAATGACCATATTGCATGTGTATTCAAGAACTATTATTAACCTTCAATGGCCTTCATATTATGGTTACATTAGGTGTATATTTTGAATATATTAAAGTTTTTCATAAGACATTTTTAAAATATATTGTGACCATATTATAAATTTATCCAAGCTATCATACATCCTAATTATAATTATTACAAATGACATTTATTATTATTAATGTTATTATTAAATTATATTATTTATTTTTATTAATTGCCTTATGATAATAAAAAATAATGTTCAACATTATCTTTGATCAAAATTTTAAATTATTATGTTTTAACATAATAATGATAATGATGACGATATTAACATTATATGTATACTGAAATTAAGACCATTACGCCTACTGAAATTATCATTATTACTATTATATATTGATATTTATAATCAAGATAGAAGCTATCTTGATAGAATACTAAAAATACGAACAAAATTTTTTTAACCTAAATTATTTAGTACTTCAAATAATAATTTTATTATATTCTAATATTTATTTATTTATTTGTACTAATTACCAGAATAATAACTAGAAAATTCTAATCAATTATTATATAATTACTGAAATTATTTTCAAATGACCATTATTTTTATTTTAAAAAATTTATTCATTTAAAAAGTAAATATTTATTATAATAAATCATAACAGTTTTAAAAAGTGACATAATAATATATATAATAATAATTAAATAGCTAACCGAGGCCAGCTACAAATATTTTTTTTATTATTATTCTTATTATTAGAAATAATCAACTAAATTAAGTATTACTACATTATAATAATTACTAAAATAATTAATACATATTTTTCAAATTTAGAATTAATATTCAGTACTTCTTGATTAGTCAATGATTATAATCGATTCCTGAAATTTATTTATTTATTTTATAATAATTACTGTAATAGTTAGTAAGGAAATCTAATAAATTATTATATAAATGTAGAAAATATTTCAAAGGAAAAATATATATTTTTAAAAACTTAATTTAAAACTTAATTTATAATAATAGTTTATAAATAACTATAAAAAGTGAAATAATAATATGAATAATCAAATTAAAATCGCAAGTTTTGGCTACCAACTAATTACAATAATAATTCAATTAACGTTATTACCATTTATTTATATTTATTATTACCTATAAAAAGGGAATAATTATAATAAGGTAATTAACCTAGGCTAGCTACTAACTATATTATTAGATTTTTTAGTATTAATATTTAAAATTTAAAATTAATAGTTAAAAGTTATTGATTAGTCAATATTTTAATTATTAATTTATTTTTTATGATCTATTAATTATTAAGTTATTATTAATTAACTAATTATCTCAATATTAACCAAGTATTAATTAATTAAATTATTTCATATATCATTATAATCAATTTTTTTACAATATTTTTTTCTTAACTAGTAAATTTAGTAATATTTAATAATATCATTCATTCATTATGTAATTATGTAATTAGAAATTATTGATGATTGATATTATATATAATTAGTTAGTTGGCTAGTTTATTGGTTAATTAGTTTTTTTATTTATTTTTAATTAAATAATTAGCATGTTGCTGAATTAGTAATTTAAGTATTGAATTATTTAAATTATTTGTTAAGTAGTTAGGTAATTAGGTAATCATTTACCTACTTAATTATATAATTTACAAAATTTTAAATGATTATAAAAATATGGGATAAACTTTTTAGTTGCAAGTAATTTGCAACTAAAAATGTTTAGTCACAATCTTCTTGCAACTAAAAAATTTATCCCATATATTTCGATTCTCATTTTCATCTTGAAAAGTAAATAAACAAGATGTTTTGTCCTACACTTTCATGTTTAAAACCATGGGCATATGGGATGAATCAAGAAAAAACCCAAAATAAAATAAAAATATTTGTGTATTTACACTTAACTTACTTACCTCGCTAACTTACTTACTTAACTACCAAACTAGGTATTTAGCCTAGTTGGTAAGTAGGTTTTAACTAGATATTTAATTAGCCTAGTCTAACTAAGTGGGTATGTAGATTCTACCTACCTATTTATCTACCTACGTAAGTAGGTTAACTTAGGTAGGTAGGTAGGTAAATAGCTACATGCCTATCTATTTACTTAGTTTGACCTAATATAATAAATATTGATTTACATTTATTTTAGCCAAATTCAATTTATATGCCACATGGCAAAATTTTATTGCACCATGTGTCATAATCTTAAACCATTCAAACATAAAAACTAAACTTTTTAAATTATTTCAAAATTATAATAAAATATTTGAAATTATTTAAAATTGGGACATGTGGCAAAACTTCATTTGTTCCCATTGTTCATAAAAAAAGTCACATTTTAGTCAGAAGCAACAATATGTATATGCTTAGTCAAAGGATGAAACTGTATTTTGTTGACTTTTTCTTTCATCCAAAATTCCTTGTCGTTTACGACTAGTGTGAGATGCAACTTGTTCAATGCGACTATTAAGATTTTAGTTGTAAATGTTGCTTGCAATTCAAAATTAGTTGCATGGATTAGTTGCAAAATGGCCATTTTCTATTAGTGTTATATGCTTAAACTCTAAATAGTCAATTCAAGGTTTTGCTTCAACGTTTTTGTTCTATATAATTTTCCTTGCAATTTGTAAATTCTTTACAAGTTATAATTGTGAATTATTGTTCAATTTTGAACCTTGGCATTCAATGGCTCACTACTTGCTTAATGTTCACCTTGTTGTTTAATCTCAAACCTCAATGTTCATGGTTATTTTTGTGTGGAATGTTGACTCTTGAATCAATGAATCTAGTCACTCAAGCTTTAGTGAACTTATGTGGACAATATGTAGTGCCAAACATCATGGCCCTCATTATTCAACATTCATCACTCATTCTTTGATCATTCACTCTCTCATTCATTGTTCAACATTTGCTCAATGGTCAATTCCACACTCATGTCGAAATTTTAAAGTTTGAATTTTAATGGGTTTTTTAATCAAAATTTCACTTCCAAACATGGGCCTTTTTTTATGCATAGGAATCAAGATTTAAGAGTCTAAGATCTACGTTCTTTGTTTGTATTTTTTGTAGTGCCAAGCTCTTAGTTCAAATTTCTTTTTTATTGCTACAAACACACATAATAACAAGCTCTTGGTTCATTTTTTTTTATGATGTTGAATGGATACATGGTATGAAGCTCCTAGGTTGGATTTGTTGTATGAAGTTGCAAGCACACATGAAACAAGTTCATGGTTTAGATTTCTTTTATGAAGTTGTAGGCACACATAACACCAATGAGTCGTGACCTAAGACCTTTAGGCTATCAAAAATGTTTGTTTAGATATCCAATTAAGTTGCAAAGGTTAGGCTCTTGAGCATTTGGTTTGGATTTCTTGTGTGAGGTTGTAAACACATAGTGCACACATTTTTGTTTAAAATGTTACAACATTATAGACTATAATGAGGTTCTACCATGTGCATTCAAATTTATGTTACATTTGACGTGAACCTTTTTTTGTTAAACCTCTTAAATTTTCACTTCTAAATAAATTTTGTTACTTGAAAGTTAAAATTTTAAACATGCCTCCATGGTTACAAACTCCAAATGATTTAAAATTTAAATATTTATTTGGTGGTCAAGTCCCAAAAAAAGCCCTTGCATTTGATGAATTCATTTATTTTGATGTACTTAAATTTAATCATATGGGTGAGCAAAGGACCATTTGCAAAACCCTAAATTGACAACTTTCCATTTCAAAATTCTAACATACTTCTTGAAATGTTTGAACCTTTTGAAAACCCTAACCATATCATTGTTGAAAATTTGTGTGCTTTTAATCCCAAAAAACAGAATAAGACTTCTAATATTAGTGTGAATTGTAAATTTCAAGATGTTTAGGTTTTGAAAATGTCATGGGTAGAACCATTTTCAATGAAGTTGGCGTAATTACACTATTGAGAAACATGGGTCTAGTTCACTATGAGGCCTTAAAAGTGAAATCTCATAGTGAAATGGGTTCATTAACTAATATTTTAACCTACTGCAATTTTCACCATGGGTGAAAATTCATGTTTAATTCATTATGGTTCATTTTTTAATATTCATTATTTATAAATTAATAAAATATTTATTTATTGAATGTAAGTATTTACTAATATATTAGGAGATTTGCTACTCATACAACTTCTAAAACATGTTATAGTTTGTATTAAATTTATTTTCATAAATGAAAATACCTTTGCAAAAAATAGATGAAAATATTATTCAAAATAAATATTAATACAATTTACAATACCAAAAAATTACATGTAGAGATTAATAATTAAAAAGTTTACATATAATATTAATATTTTAAATAACATTATAATTTTTTTTCAAATAACATAATATTATGCATTTAATAAATTAAGTATTACATGTTTAATTTAGTTATTAAATAATTATATGGAATATAATGACTTTTAAATAAATTTCCTATTTATTAATATATGTTTAAAATGTTGGGAGATATAATATCAAATTATATGTAATCATCAACAATAAAATATTTTCTAAAACAAAAATATCAATGTTGTTTTAATTAGGCTGATTCACAAATTATGTTATTTGAAATATTGTTTTTTTCCTCAAAACATATCATTGAAATGTATTAAATAAAATAATTCAAATGCATTTTGAGTCAAATTATTGATTTTTCATTTTTCATATTATATGTGTGAAAATATTGGAAAAAAAATTAGAATGAAATTTAAATATTTTTGTTTGGAGAAAGTATGAGAAAGATAATAATGGTTAAAGAAAGAAAAACTCTTCAAAATACCATTATTGAAATGTATTAAATTGGAAGTTTCAAATGTATTTTTAGTCATTTTAAAAAATATATAAATATTAAATATGTGAACATCTTCAAAAAATCTTCTAGAATGAAGTTTTTAATTTTTTATTTGGACATAGTATGAGAAAGATAATAATGGTTGAAGAAAGAAAATTTCTTCAATACATCATTGTTGAAATGTGTTAAATTGCAATATTCAAATTCATTTTCAATCAAATTATTGACCATGTAATTTAGTGAACATAAAGAAATTATTAAAATTTTCAATTTTGTATCATTGATTCACATATTTTAAAGCATCAAAATTTACCATTATTATTAAAAATGTTAATGTAGATTCATATTTTATATTTTTTGATATTCATGCTTGCAAATGGTAATTTAATGATTGAAGGATTGCAATGTCCAACCTTTTCTCAAATTATGGATTAGACATAACTCCCCCTCTTCTTACACATGACCATGAACAACTTATCGATGCCTTCTTCATCATTTGAGAAGTGTAAAAAATTACAAGACAATTTGAAATTGTAGGATTTCATGGATGGGATAAATTTAATATGTAAAAGTGATCCCAAAGGAAAAAAAGTTCCTTATGTGGAACATTACCCCCACAATTGAACCAAAACACAATTAACTTTATTTAAAATAAGGATGTATCATTAAATTAAATGTTCTTTTGTTGTAAGAAGATATTATTCAACATTAATTCAAAATGTTTTCCAACTATGATGTTTGAATTATTAGAAACTAAAACTTTAAAAAATTACTACATGTTTACTTACTATGTATGACATGATGTCACCATAAAATTGTAACATGTTAAAAAAAGTGTGAAGCCAAATTTCAATCATGTTCTTTGGTCAAGGAATTATATCCAATACCATTTTTAAAGCATTTGCAACTTCACAACATGAAGTTGACAAATTTTGAAAAAGCTACAATGGAAAGTTCTAATTTTATATTGTATGGTCAGTAATAACTACATCAAATTCAATGTTCCCAATCTCATTATAACCCCCAAAACGAATAAATTGTGTCATCAAAGCTTTGGATTTTTTTGCTAGACAAACTTCAACTATTGATAAACTAAAAATATATTCATCTAGAGAAGAAGAAAAACCCTATAAATAAAAATCAAGGATGGGAACCCATCTAGCAAAAGTACAAGGCAAATGAGAACACAAGTAGACATAACCAAAAAATAAATAAAAGCAAACAATCTACAAAATCAAGTAAAGACCTTATGCAAAGAAGATTCATGACTATGAAATGAAAATCAATGATAACAAAGAAGACTTAAGAAGAAAGAATTGTCATTTGCCACAAATTGGCTAGTGATGGAGGTGCACTAATTATGACGTGTGGAAGAAATGAGAAATTTTAACCAAGTGCAATAGCTCGTTGAAGAATCATTATGGCTTGTGCACATTGTAGGGCTATGGATAAATGTTGTCAATAATAAAAAACAAGCATTGAGGGAACTAAAGAAGATTGCTAATGATGCGCGATACTAATTTGTGCACAAGTGGTAAAAAATGAATCAAAGCAAAATGAAGACACCCATACATCTCAATAGCAAGAAAAATGAAATCATCACTTGGTGCTTGTTCAATGTATGATCGTGTCTTCTCTTGAACAACCAAGCTCTGTCTCATAGTTGTCACTTGTCACCTCACATCTTTCATGAAGTTTAATAAACTTTCTCAAGAAACATTAGATGCCCAAAGGAACATTCAAATAGTAGCATTATCTCATGAACCTTATGGATAAATGTTTGGTTATGGATTGATAGATTAAATTTATATAGTTTAACAACCATTAATATGTTCAAAATTTCATCTCACTTAAGTATAATTCAATGACATGAATTCTAATATGTACATTTGATGTTGTTAGCTTTTTGAAATGAATTATATTCATGTTATTGAATCGTTTATTATTAATCAAAACTTGAAAATGCTTTCTCTTATTTTTTGCAAAATCTTCCATGCAATTTTTTGTGTAAGTATGACCATATATTCTGAATAGTGGGGAGGTTTGTTTCACATGGGTAGTGAAAGTCAATTTGTGCACCTTCTATCATGGATGACAAAGGATGAAAGCTTGTGATTTCCATAGAACTAAATATCAAAAATCTGATTTACAAATAATGTATCCCCACCAAAAGTAAGTATTGATTACCTTCAAGAAGTTTAATTTTCTAAAAAATTATAAAAAATTTATTCCAAGTTCTCAATTTTTTTGCTAATTGTTCCTATGGAAAGCAAAAGTTATAGTAATAACACCTAAGAAAAGAACACAACAAAACCTTGTACACACCTAATAGACTACCACCCAATATGAAACTTTTTAAAAGGTCAGTCTATGTACAATTTGGGATGACAATAGACATCTACAATTCTTTCCAAGAAAATAGACCCAAAGATCATAGATAAATTCTAACCAAATTGTTCAACTTATAAATTTCATAGTATTTTGCCATGGGTTATATTAAATTTCTTGAAATTTCCTCATATTTCTCCATATTGTCTCCTTTGTGCATTAGAGAGGGGATTTTCTTTTTCATTCAGAATTAGGTTTAAAGTTTAAGGTTTTCATCTAAGAACAAATCTCTACTATGGATTTCTGCTAGAATGTTACAAGTACAATATAGCCCAACATGCTTTCAGACTTCGGATCCATGAAGGATACTTATGAAATAAACTTTTCAATACAAAGGTGGATTGAATAAATTGAAGCCTAACACACATACACACCCAACCTTTTGAACACAACATGAGTTCATTAGGTGCATTATAATTTGCATATAAGACAACAAAGCTTGAAGGAGAAAATTCAAACCTAATGCCTTTCAAACAATCCCTTCAAATATTGGAACAATTAATCCCCCCCCCCAACTTTTCATTTAGGTTTGATCAACATTTAGCACACATCAACAATATATTATCTTGTGACCAATTGAATTATGCCACCTATTAGCAGACTTGTAAAATATTCATCTTTCTTGTGGACGAACTTTTGTATTGTTTGGCATTCCCTCTCCCTAAAATCTAGCATGTTTGGCAACTATGAAGTCAACCAAATTGACTTCCATCCATACCTTTAATGCTATTCTCACTTGAAATCACTAATTTAACATTTATTCAGTTATGAAATTATTCATGTAATGTTTGGGTGAATCCCACATGCATCCTTATGATAATGTCATAGGTTCCAATCCAAGGGCAAAAATTCCCCCTACCTTGGTGAACATGTTCACACAATCTTCAGCATATTTAACAACTATTAACACCTACAAAATCCCACCATTTTTATCAATTTTTGATGTCCTGTCACATTTCCAAACATGTTTTGACCTCTTGATGCTTTGGCTTGTCCAAATTGCCCAAATTGTGCAATTGATAGTTGCATGAGAAATGGATTTGGTACAACATTTGTCTTTTGATGGCAAGTATAGGTGAAAGTGGACATCTTTTGTTTGAATACATAACTATCTTGTATCTTCCCTTCAAGTGTTGGTTGCAAGGTTGGCATGAGAAGGATTCTTACGGACTGATAATGGAGAGTGTGCTGAAAACATATGCAGCAGGAGTAGAAAGGTTGAATGGTTTACAATGGTTCAGGAACAGAGCAGTACCTCAGTCTTGTCTTTCCATCACCATTTGTGACACTTAACAGCTGAGCATAGAGCTGAGGGTTACATTTGCTGATTCTGGACTGAAAGGCAGAACATTTGATCATAAAAAATGCAGGTTATCAGATTGTAGTACCAGGACATCTAAAAGCACAAAACATTTACCTCCATGTAGACATCTTAGCAAAAATGCAATTTCAAACATTGAACCAAGAGCATCATCCACATAAGACCTTGCACAGTACAATAAGGAGGTGCCAAGGCATTCAAATTATTTCCTTTCTGGGGACTGATATTGATAACCGTCAGGATCAGAATTTCTAGAACAAGAATAACTGCACTGAGGATTCCTGCTTTTGCCCTTTCAGATAAAGATGTCAGATACAAGACCTTGGCTGGCCTTGATGACCAAAAGTCACTTGTATCTGCTATCTGACTGAACCAAATCTAGATGATGCAGAACAAGTGCTACTAAAACACCTTCATTAGCATCTGCATCACAGTTCGACTTCACCAGTATTCAATGCTGTCTTAACAAGAGTGTGAAATCTGCGCCCATGACTGGCACTTTAATAGAAGCAGGACGACCTTGACTAGTGTGAACTACATGGCAACTCACAAAGGAATTCCAAACTTACCATAGCTGACTGAAGTCCACTATTCACAAGGGAAACATGCAGGCAATGTTACCATCCAAAGCAAAGCACTGTATCTGTGCTGGTCAACTATACCTGACATTCTCTCTATACAGACCATCAGGCCAAATAACGGTACAGTTTTCTGTCTACACTGTCCCTTTCTAGGAATTCCCTCTCAATTAAGGATTCAATTCGTTTCTTGATCACAGCAGGATTAGGAAGAAAGCGAGCTTGTAGTTGCTTTGTCACCTCACTGATGATATTATTGTGATCCAAAAGCCGTCTGGCCTTCATAATTCTGACAATAGCAGCCTCAATCTGTGGCTTCCTATCTTCCTCCACCTTCTGGCGTGTTTCCTGTTTCTCAGGTTCACTCTCCTTCTGTGCAACGACAGTACTAATCTTCACCTTGTAGAACTTGCTCGAAAACTTGTCATTAACCAAAAACACATCATCCTCACTGATGTCCTTGCTCATAGGTTCCTTACGCAAGACATTTTTACCCTTCACACATGCCAAAGACTGCAGACTTCTCTGTAGATCTGATGCAGGTATGTCTGTTGCCTGCTCAATTTCTCTGTACATCAGGCGATCTGCTTTGTTGAACAGACAAAGAATGCACATTTGGTATGTGGACACATTGAGCTCATGTTTATTTCCATTTCCAAATGTGGCCTTCAAGTCTGCCGTACCCATGTTGGTTTGCCATGTTAATCGCCGACCTGTGTGAGTAGATAAGTAATACTGCTTGAACTTGTCACACATGGAAAGAATCTCTGTTGGCAGGTTGCACCTTGCACCAGACTGTGTTGGCCATGATCCTGTTGTGAGCACTTGCACTGCAAGAGTTGGCCCTTCATTGGTTTCACTTCCTGCCAGTGTTGCATTGAAACCCTGCATTGTATCTCGTGAAGTCTTCATATCTGTGAACATACCTTCCAGCTTTGATGTGAACTGATAGCCACATTCAGTCTTCAGCTTCACAATGAGACTGCGCTCTGCATCATCCGACACAGTTCTGCCTGACAACAGGCGTTTTGCCAGGTGCTGCTTATAGTACTTCTCAAAGACATCCTTCTCTTGCAAGTAGCGAAACAGCATCATCACCTTATCGAGCACTGACTCCACATCCTCTTCACTCACCCCTTTCAAACCCTTCCTTAGCTTGTCATCCACAAAGAGTGAGATGAACTCCGGTGACCTAACATTGAGATTGATGAAATACTCAAATGATGAATTCAGTGCATTTTGGAATGTCTTGTCGTTGCCAAATGAAAGCTGGATAATCTTGTCATACTTATCCTTCTCATCAAGCAACCGTTGCACAAACTCAACAGGATCTTTCAATCTCTCTGGGTCCAGAACAAGCTGCCTTCCAGTGTCCCGCAAATGAGCTGTCATGAGGTCACGGATTGTCTGCAGGCCTGTTGACACCCGGCGGAACATATTGTACATGCGTCCCAAATCATCATACTTGTCATCAATGAGCATGGACACCAACCCTGAATTCTCCATCTCAACCAAAAGCTTCATGCGGTTCCCAATGACCTCCTTCTCAACTACAGCAGTAATTTTTGGCTCACTTTTTGCATCTAAATAGTGAGTTACCCTGTCTATCTCCTCATTGAGCCTTTTCTCTGCCTTCCTCAAATAATCAGCACAGTCACATGTTTCCACGAACTGTTGCGACTCCACCCTGTAGAAGTCTGATGCAGCATCCAGAAATGGTCTCTCAAAGTCTTCCTGATAAACTGTTGGACCCAAATCAACCAGCATCTTTGTAATGTTCCGCATTAGGCCTCTATTGATCACCTCCCCTGTTCGCTCTCTGTGCACAAGGTCTAGTAGCGTATGCAGCAATCGATCCCTTATCCTCGGAGACCTCACAATGTTATCTCGCCACAAATTGAGGCCAAGTTCATGGACAGGGGTCTTATTGAAATTGTTCACATATGTTCTGTCCATGTACATGAGAATATCTCGGATCATCTGCAGCGACTTATTGTGCTCACGCCACTTGGAGTTGAGCTCCTCCAGAAATAGCCCTCCTTGGGCAGCCTCTACAGTCCTTGCAATCTCACGCATGTGCTGCGTCATTGTGTTCACAAGCCCTGAATACAGCTTCTCACCATACTTGTGGAGCACCATGTTGTAGGCATTCCTGCATAACAAACTGATATTCTTAGACTAGAAATGGCAGACTTCTATGCTATATACAATGTCTACACAAGAAAGTAGCACATTATTCATTCATGCCTCTTTAGGCAAATACATGTGTTTACCAACCAAACAGACAAGGCACACATCTGGTGGCCAAAAAGGGCTAATAATTCCCACAATCAAATAAGAATCACAACATACAAAATCCCTCATTCAAGCAAAAGTTATCATGCAGTACCCTTGTTGTGACGCTTGCCTCCAAAAAAACCAAGCCAAACCTTTACTTTTCACATTGAATTTTGCAAACTAGCTTATTCTTCAGTAATCAAAAGCTCTACTGGTAATATGACAATTCCCGCTGGCATATATTCAAAACTCACAGAACCAAACCCTATGAAAAAAAGCTATGCGTAGCCAATTATTATTCCACATTAGAGCACATCTGCCACCACAAGCACACCTTACTGCAGAAGAATTGCGAAAATACTAACACAATAATAAGTGAACCTGACAATCTTTCAGCACTAGATTTGCAAACCCTAGATGGGCAATACTGAGACCAGATAAAGTCACCTACAACCAAAAGGCCTTACAGCAGTTTCTACAATGGTACCAACAAGTCCATGAAAGAGATGAGCAGGGATTCAAATCCAACAGGTCATCATCATCAACAAAGTCGCCAGCAAAATTTTGCCATTCCAGAAAAAATGGCAAGATAAAAACAAGAATATCCAAACAGGTTAGGTCCAGTCCAAAACAGCAGCAGCTGAAAAACAGGTAGCGCAGGCAAAAAGGAACAACGGCGTTGATTCCGCCTATATACACACCTAATTGCCAAAAAAAAAAGCCTATCTCTCTCTCTCTCTCTTTCTCTTCTCATACCTGTAAAGTTCTTCAAAGCTCAAGCCGCTGGCATTGTGGTTATAGATTTCGTGAATTGCGTCCTCTAGGATTTTCCACGTCTTCTCCGCATACTTGGGATCCATCTCCACCTTATGCTTGAACGGCTCTATCTTGAAATTCTTCTTCTTTGCCTGACTCATGGTGCTCAACCTTCGGCGCACAAAAACCACAGCTTCCTCCTGTTCCAATACGAGGCTCCCAAAGGTGAAAATCCAAACCACAGGAAAAACTGCACGCTTGCTCTAGAAATTTTACCCTCCTCGCCGCAACAACCCAGAGGTTAGCAACGACAACCCGAGCTCGCTGAAAGAACCCAAGCACAAAACACGAAACCCTAATGCAAGCCCCTTCTCTCCCACTTCATTCCGTCTTTCCTCAAGCGACTCTCTACACCCCCCACGTCCCAATCCACATTCCAATCCACGTCCCGTCATGACCTGGCGAGATGACACTGATATGTCCTATCCATGTCATCATTTGTGAAACCTCCCATTATGGACCCCAACCCAATTTTCATTTCCTCTTATCTCTTTTGTGAATGGCTCTCTACATCCATGTCCCAAACCACATTTCAATCGATGTCCAATTGTGACCTGGCGAGATGACAATGACATGTCCTATCCATGTCATCATTTGTGAAACCTCCCAATATCAACTCAACCCAATTTTCATTTCTTGTAGCACTTTTGGGAATGGATCTCTAACACCCACATCCTAATTCACATTCCAATCCCAATCCCATGGAGATGTGGCAATATGATAGGTATATCAAATTACTCCATGTTCACATTTTACACATCTTGCGATGACTTGGTGCGATGATATTTGCATGTCTTAACTATTTCATGCATGATAATTATGAATGTGAATGATGAAAGACAGACTTAAGTTTAAATCCAAACACGAAACATAGAAATCAAAACAAAATCATAAGAAGTTAAAATCAAATATACAAAATAAAAATGTAAAAAATATTTTATTGTGATAAAATATGAAAGTATAAACACTAAAGAAATGGAACAAGGTTATGGAAAAAGATTCTATCTCAAATTGTTTTTGAACATAATTTTAAAATATATTTTTATTTATACCTTTTTAAAGATTTAACTCAAAGAAGTTTCTATGAAAGTTTTCATATACTCATCAATCAGAAATTTAGAATTTAAAATATATATATAAATGAATTATGAGTTAATTAAAACTTAACAAGTTAATTTAAAATGAATTAAAAAAATTTAAGAGTGAACTAATAATTAATTTTTAAATGATCTAAAAACAAATTGAGAGTTAATTATAATTCACTTAAAAGTGAATTATAAATTAATTATAAATCATTTACAAATGAATTGAAAGTTAACTATAAATGAATTACAAAGTCATAGATGAAAATTCATATGAATAAACTCCATTCATCATGGAACTATGTCCAATATTATCGTCGAACAATGTTATCATTTGTCAAAGCTCCCCTTGTCATTAACCTAATCCACAATGACATCTTGATCCAAATGATCACACAATCTAAATGACCAAATCCACATGCCATGATCTCAAGTGCATAATTTCAAACCACATGAGAACAACACCCAAATGCTGATGCTTAACTATTGGCTAACCTTTTGTTGCACAAGGATGAGAAGAGTCAATCGATCAACAAAGAAGACACTAAAAACTTCCCTCATGGAAATTTGCAAATACTTCTATCATTTGCATTTTGTTTAGTATATATCACGCAGATTTTTACCAATGAAATGATGTCATTTGGGCAAGGAATTTTGAAGAGTTGGGAAACTCCAAAAGCTCAATTTACTCAAACTTGTTTCAACAGTTGGTTTAATGAACATGGGAGGTCATTTTCATCCTTTGTTGCACCAAGTGGCATCCACATGTTCTAATGAGCTCCTTTTAACTCATGAACTTCAGGTCTTCAATGTCTCACATCTCCTGCTTAATGGTGAGTTTTGAAGGAGAAAGATAAGTGAAGAAAGATGTTACTAAGATCATCATAGATTTGCTACTTCATTACTAAGATAAAGCAATGAAAACCAGAGTGGAATCTTGGTAATTTCAAACCTGTAGGCATAACAGGTAGCTATTATCGAAAGGAGTAATGGAGGAAATTGATGTATCTGAATGTATATTGCACATATATGATGCTTGAGTTTTCTGAGGCAAAAGCACTCATCTGAATGTATGTTGCACATATGTGATGCTACTTGATAGTTGAAGGGGTTTCTGGGTCTTGCAGGTGTTAGAAAACCGGAGCCACAAGTACTACTCTTTAGGGGCTACAAGCATAAGAGAATATGTTTAGTTTATGGAGGATTCTGATCTTGCAATCAACTTCAACCCTTGAGAATATGTTGATTCTGCAAAACATTATGATCCACAATTGAACTTCATCAATTTCAGAGCAAAGGTTACGGTCTTGTAATTTGGTAGACATCAAATTCTGATGGTTCAAGAAATATGAAGTCACCTTTCATTGAGTCAAGTTGCTGGACAACTTCTTGCCGAGGATCACATTGTAAATCGCCAGAGGTCCAAAGCTATTGTTCCCTCCTGTTCCTCCTCAGGCATCTTGTATGGGGCTGGAAGCTCATATCTCAGCTACAAAAAACCATCATCTCCCTCAGTCTAGTTAAGAGACTATTAAATGGGTAGTATACAGGTCCTGCTCTTGCAGAATACAAGAAAATAGTCTTGTGGGTATTGCCATTTGCCTATCAACAGCATCCTGGGGAGTGGGAGTGGGCAGGATATAAATTTGAATCATTACACAGAGATGTGTAGCCACTTTTCAAGCCATAATCTACATGTTCTAGACATACCTCACACAAAACTTCTGTAGACTGTGCTCCCGCACCCAACGCAGCCTGCTTCACTTGCTGCCACATGAAAGCAATTGCTGCCATTGAAATTTTCCACTCACAAGACACGTTCCTCAATAGGACCAAAACAAGATGAGGAGAAAATACCTTTCTAGTGGCTGTTTTGTGCAAGGAATAGACTGTCTGAGCCACCTGTTCACAAACCTCAACAGTGATGTTGCTGAGCCTCGAGACCACATATTTGAATCGTCAGTCGACGGTATGGTCCTGTGTTACTACAAGCAATTACAGTTGACTTGAACCATTAATCTTGTTCAATTTTCACATGCTTGAACAGGCTAGAACAGCCTTGAATCTTATAAGGTTACTGGAAAGAGAACAATCATCAATCTGCTAGAATGTGGATCATGACCTTGAATGCATTTGAAAGAAACTCCATGTCAGGCACTCCTTTGCGGCGATGACCAAGTGGGGGAAATGTGATAATGGTATCCACCAATGACCCTACAATTTTGACAGCATGCAATGCAATGTACTCTGTTTAGTTTGTGATGTATTAGATACAAGGAGAAAATCAGAAGTTTCAACACATCACACAAAATGTGATAGCTCAAGATTACCACGCCATGGTAGAGGTTGAGCAAGGTCACATTGCATCAGTTCCATATCCACCTGTTCCCTACACTCTGCCATGGTAAGCATCACCCAAAGCCTTCATGACAGTAATGTGACAGTTTTGGTGAAAAACATTGGCAACAGTTTGCAATTGCATCCATTAAACTCGAAACAGCACTGCAGAACTGCACCATACGTAGATCGGACCTAAAATGTGCCACTTGTACTAGAACTAACCTCTGATATCCAACATCAATGTAAGCATATTTGTGAAAAGAGAAATTGGATTGCTCCTTCGCTTTGTGGAGTGACAACAAAACTACCTCAAGCTCCATAGAGTTGTGTAAAGCCATGTTCAAAATATCAGCATCAACATCGACACCTATGACTTGCCTGCCCACCTGTCCTCCTACATTTAGAGAGCCCAGACAACTTGAAAACTGCCAAAGAGTGAAACATAAATGCAGCGCCATTTTGCTCTCCGTTGTGTCCTGTTTCAATTTCTCAAAAAAGGGGTGGAGAGTCATGATAATTTACGCTGCATCATACAAACAAGCAGCAATTCCAAGTGTGCCAACTCCACAGCCAAGGTCTGCTACAATCTTGCCTGCTATGTCCCCATATTTGCTTTCTGCCTGGAAATGTGATCAGACAAATTCATTGTAAATTTTTCAACTTCTGTCTTGCATCATAACATTAGGGTTCTTGAATCTCCAGAAGACAATCCACCCCTGTACAGTTTATGGTGTAATCTGCAGAAGAACATCAATTTTTTCCCATGAAACTAATATACTCGAAAATTGATTGCAACATGGATTGTCCTGATCATGCATGTTATACCCAATCACAGGACTCGGACCAAGAGGGTTGCAAGGGGTTGATAGGGATTACATGCATATGAATGGAGAGAATGGTCTGGTTTTTGACACAGTAATCAGCATCACTTTGGTGCACTGTTAACAGCTTGACATAAAATCAAATCACAAAAGAACAATTTGTATCTATCCCTCTGATTTCATGTGAATTGTGAAAACTGCATGTTCCATAGAGTAGAAATTACAGTTGCTTCTTGTTCATGGGAGACACAAGAATACAGCTCAACAAATCTCACTTTGGGCATTAGTTGAAATCATCATCCCAAGCACTAAACTAAAAACAGATTGGGGATCAACACAATCTATGAACAAGGATCCAGAGCTATGGAGATCATTGTTGAACCTGCCAAATTGCCTTTTAGGGTTAGGATCCTCGGTATATCAAATTACCATAAAAAGCATGCGGGATGCAAGATTTGCACCAATTGGGTATTGCTCCAGCTCCCACTGTTCAATGATTGCACAAACATAATGCAAGGATTACCTTCTGACACCAAAATCTGCTATGAAACTGGGTGCAGTCAGACAGTGTTTCGTCTTTTCCTTTTTTTTCCTTTCTTTTCTTTTTTTTGGTAGGGTAGTGGGTTTTTCTCTTCCTTTTGATACATTCACGTGGCTGGAGAAAATGAAATGAAAGGAAAGTGGGAACACAAAAGAAAATCTTGTGCAGCTTCAACTCCATGTACTGTATATAATTCTGCTTTAAAACAAAAGAATCTTTGCAAAATTTTGCAACTCTTACGCACTTTGTTTTTTTGGATGCAAATGCGCAAAAAAGAAATCCGAGATGGAGGAACTCGAAAAAAGAATCACAAAAACTGCAAACCAGTGAAAGATTGGATTAGGTCATCACTTACTTTGGGTGACCCAAACAGCTTAATGTTGCTCAAACTCGATTCCAGTTTCCTGTCTCTTCCAGCTTCCTTTGGTGCATGATCTCTAGAAGTAGACATGGGTGAGACGGACAAACAGACGGGATTCCACAATCGCCACGACACTTGCGAGAATTCTAGCGTGGACGTGCTGCTGCAACGACGAGCTGTTTCTCCTGCTCTTGTCTGCGCGACGGTTGTTTGGTTGTTTGTTCTTGGAACTGAATTCAATGTGAACAGGATCCCAATTTTTTTCTTTCTGTTTTACTTGTGAGAGTGTTGTTTTTTCAAGGACTGTTTGTGGAGTCTCACCTTCGGTGTTTCAAACTTGTGTCCTTGTTTGACGTGTGTGACTTTGTTAATTTCAATACATTACTTGAATATCAGGACACGTAGTAGGAGGAACAACTTTGATTGATGGTACTTTTGTTGTCCAAAATCCAGTTTGTCTTGTTTTTGTTGGGCTCTCACGTGATACTCTCTACATCTTTGTTCCCTCTCTAAATTTCACTCCCCAAAGCTTGCTCATTTCCAGATTGTAAGGCATCATGCAAAGGAAATATCCAAATGGGATGAGCAAGGCTGGCTAATCAACAAGGGCAATGCACCTCTGGTGGACATGGTGTATAATGTAAGTGCAGATATGGTGCACTACAACCTTGCTACCATCTTTCAGTGTCAGAGTTATAGAACAAATAACCTCTAGATTCAGCTACATGCATCATGAAGGCATGAGGTTTAGACACACCAAATTTGCAATTTTCCATCTTGTTACAATTATCAGTAGTTGTGAAGGTGTTCAGCATTGTAGCTATGGACCTTAAAGACAAAACATTTATTGGATAAGCCTATTTTGGAGCACAATCTCGTAACTGGGAAGCTCACCTTTGTGAACCATGCTTGAACAAACTGGGAAGCCCTCTATAGGTATGGGAGTCTGATGGGCGGTTCTGTAACCCACTTCAGTGTATCATACCTGTCACTGATGTTTGGCATTTAGTAATCCCCAAGATGGGTGGTGGTTGGAGAAAAACAAAATTTACATTGTTCTTCCAAACTCAGAAAATCTCTAAAACTGTACTTCTCGATACAACATTTTAGTGATCTTAACAATACTTTAGAGAGATATATGTTACAGAAATGTGCTGATTTTCTCATTTTCTTTCACTTCTAGAGAATGTTATATTGCACAAACCATTTTAGAACCCTTCATCATGAACCGGACTGCACACAAGACATTACATTCATGTCCTCCAATTTTTTAAGTACCTGGAGTATTAGTCCCAATCTTCTCAAAATCCCATCCATAAATACTGAGATTGTAATAACCACACACTTCCTTTTTATGATTCTTCTCATGGATTGTGTTGCCTTGCTAGTGACTTTTGAAATGGCTAATTCAGGTCACAAACATGTGACAAACAAAGGGGAAAAAACAGTCAATTAGATACCCACTCACCTAAACCCTACTACATTGGTGAAGTAAATCCAATCCAACACAAGCACCTTGGGAGTGAAGTGGAGTAGTTCGCCAGATCACGTTTTGAAATGGATGTGAGCCGGTTGCCTTGATTTCATGAGGATTGATTGTCTTCTGGAGGACCATCACCTTGTTGCTCTTCCATTTGTTTCTTGAGTTGTTCTAGGGGTCCCCAAACATGTTGTTGTGTGCTTTTGACAGTTTTTCCCGCACATTTGCAAATAGTTTTGTTCATGTTGACTCCACAATCGATGCAAAGACCTTTGCATGAAGGGTCACAGAGTGATGATGATGGAATCTCAAGGTGAATTGTGTCCCGCAAGTACTTCGAGATGTCCACCTCTTTGGCATCAAGAGGAAAATGGAGCTTGTCATCCAAGTCAAGGTCTAAGACTGCTTCTCCTTCATCATCCTCATCTCCTTCAAATCCATATTTGTTGCTTGCGTCTGCCCCAAGCACCACTCCCACTGTTTGTTGTGGGGGCTCACTCACTGGATTCGTTGTCAAAGTAAGGTTGAAGGTTGCAAACACTCGCTCAGCTACTGGTGCTAGACACCTTGCAAACACAGTATTTATTCCAACACCCACATTATCAAACACAGTTTCACATTTAACATTCCCAGGTTGAGAGATTCACGTTCTTCTGTGTGAAAGAAAAGAAGGAAAATCTCCACCCACCAACCCTAACACCCTAAGGTTGACCTTACATACACATATGAGTGAGTTTACTGGATGTGCTGATGTTTGCAAAGAATTTCCACCATCAGGACCTACCGATTGCAAACCAAGCCAAAAGCAGTCCTTATGATTCCATCAAGTTGAATATCTCGCCCTTCTCTAGAAGCATCAATGGAGATCTGCACAGGAGTGATGAGCTCCTCTGTTTCCGATTCCAACTCATCGAGCAGCCCCATTGACAAGGCCAAGGCCCTTGATAGTTCTGATGAAAGGATTGAGAGACCAAGTCTTTCCAGTGAAGTCACATACTCGACCCGTGCCTGCACTGCACTTCGCTTGAAAATTATGGCACCTTCCCATGGTGTGTCTGCTTCTTCCTCATCTTTTTCCGTCTGACCTAACATTAGGAAAAGAATTGTCTCAGATGACATCACACACAACTCATCATGCACAGTACCCTAAAAGATATTGAAATTCCTAGAGGCAACAGAAAGGGCTAAGCATCTGATCAATTTGTGCTTGCAATTATGATGATGATGACATGTAGCACATGGACTTACGAACTGGAAGAGCATTGCATAAGTGGAGAGTTGCCAACTGTGTGCTGCACTTCTTGAATGGTGGAATTGATAGCCTGGAATGCAAGTGCCTTGATGGTTGCTCTTCTTCCCTTACTCTGGCCAAACTGGTACGAAACCTGTGGTGTCTTCTGGTGTCAATCACACTCCAATTGACTCTAAGAAATGGTGATGATGATGCTCCTGTATTATCTCCTGTCTTGAAGAGAGCAACATCACTGCGCAAGGACATGCTGCACAGATTCTTACTTGAACAACCAACTGAGAATTTTGTTCCTGCCATATGTAGCAGGAACAAGCTCTCAGGGTTCCAAGTTGCAGCAGGAGCACAAGAAGAGATTGCCATTCCTTCAAGGTTTTTTCTTTCTTCACCCCTGCACCCAGGAACAAAACAAAATAAGTCTCCTCTTGGATTGTGTTGTTGTCATAGTCTTCTGTACTACCTACTAGTGATGGGACATTTGAATGGTGGGTGTGCTCGCAACCAACATTGAAAGCGCTGAAGAAAAACCTTAGACATTTGAGGCCTCCATTTGCAAAATCCTGTTCTCTCTTTTCCTCTCAAAAAAGACAAGATGCAAACCAGGTTTCTTTGATGATTGTCGAAAGCAGAGGGAAAGAATTTCTTACTTACCCTAATTGTGATAGAGTATTCTATCGCATGGAGAATAAAACACTGGGTGGGTTCTAGAGCCCACGCTTCTTGCCACGTGGCTTCTCCTTCTCCAGTTCCTCTGCTACCAAAAATTCGGATTATGTATTTGGATCAGATACCAGAGCGCAAGCACTTCTCAGACTCCAAAAGACTCTGAAGTCAATCACACACACAGAGAAGAAGGAGATACGTATCTAACAGAGACGTCAAGGATTGACAGAGACACTTGGAGCACTCGTTTCACTACACACCCTTTTGCACATAGAAAAAGGGGGGAAGAAAGAAGAGTGCAGGAGGCGGTGGTGCGGTCCCTCACTTTGCTGAGACTTGGTCGCCGCTGCCACTGTTGAGCGGAAGAAAATGGTTCCTCGCTTCTCGTACACTGCCTGAAAAACCCACAAAACTCGGAGTCGCAACAATACTGACAACATGCAGAAATTCGAAATCTGGACCCAAACATTCAAAGGTGGTTTAGGGTTTAGGGCTTAGGGCGCTTACTTACTCTTTTTGGAGGCAAGCTTGTGATCTCTGCAAGAGCAACCTCCAGCTGATGAACCTGCAAGCAAAATTCGTCTCCCCCGTCAGTCACACAGGCTGGGGGGTTGGTTGGTTCATCATCATGAAAACATCAACGAGAGAGAGAGCATGACTGCACAAGAAGAACTTCAAAAGACGAGGAGGAAAGCTTGCTTGAGTTGACGCGAGAAACAAACAATGCAAGCGAAAGATTGTGCAGACAGACCTTAGATGCTTGCTGCTGCTGCTGAGAGGATGGATCAGCAACGGACGAAGACATAACTACCCACCTCCGAAATCCAAACACAAAGCTTCATGGAAAGATGGGCAAACTGCTGTTGGATGGAAGGGTGCAGCAACAGAATCCAAGTCCTAAGAACAACAACAACACTGGACGCAAACCATCTACCGAAGAGAAGAAGAAGACGACCACGAAGAAGCAACCAACAAGTGGCTTGGAGTTCTTCAAACCCTAACGGATAAAGCTCGTAACTTTGGCGCTGCTACCGGTATCGCTTCTTCTGTTCTGTTGTAGGCAGGGTAGAGTGGCCGGTGACTGAACACTTAGTGGATCAGTCGCCTCCCTCTCACTCGGTACACCTCCTTTCTTGATGGGGTCTGAAAATAAAGTGTAGAGGACTTGAAGGTGCACCCACAGCACTTTAAATCACTCGAAACGAGTGAAAAATGAGAAAGAAATGCGTCTCTAAAGTTCGGGTGGTAAAATTTTTTGGAAAAAGAAACCGTTAATACACATGGCAGCTCAGCTCATGAGAGAGTTTTTATTTTGTCACTTACAAACCAAACAGTAATATGCTGATTATTGGACTTTACTTACTATCACCACTGGCATGGATGAAGAAAACAACAATCAAATTTTTTTTCAAAATAATTGTTCATTTTTAAACATTCGGTTGAGATTTAATTTAATTTAGAGTTTGGACATCAATGCTAATGCGTGTGAAAATTATTCCATTCACCAAACCCTTGTGCAATTCTCAAAGTTTGTGAGCTCGCTTGAGGTGCTCATCTTGATCATCGTGATGTTTCTCCTAGTCATTGCGGTCATGGTTCCTCCTAGTCATTGTGCTGGTGTGTTTTTTCCTATTGCTATATTTTTGGTATTTTCTCTAATCACCATGCTCTTGGTATTTTTTTCAATTGTGATGCTTTTGTTTTTCTTTTGGTTGTTATGATTTTATGTTTTTCTTAGTTGTCGTGGTGCTCTTGTTTTTCTTGGTGATCGTGGTCTTGGTGTTCCTCTTCATCAATGCATTGCATATGGTGCTTGGAATCTGCAATTCATATTTAACTTAAGACCATGAAGAAAGAGACACTTGCACAAGATTGGCTGTGCCAGGAAGAAGAAAAAATTTTGCTCGCAAATAATCCCAATGTGAAAGCACAAGACTTGAGAGGAGGACCGGGATTCTAACATGTTGATCACACTTACCCAAAAACTCCTA
>Ga0116231_10005279_pt1 | contig 25509 bp, 11 predicted proteins | sample S1TSphgellanicum_2_FD_89695 | JGI IMG/M metagenome (GOLD analysis project Ga0116231, IMG submission 89695) | Host-associated microbial communities from peat moss isolated from Minnesota, USA - S1T2_Fd - Sphagnum magellanicum MG | ecosystem: Host-associated > Plants > Peat moss > Unclassified... | reverse complement strand
TATATTTTTCCAATTGCTGCTAAACACCGGTTTCCATCGGATCACACTGGGCCAAAGTGATTCAGCACCCGTTGGCGCACCATCCATCCATTGGATGCTTGAACACCAGTTTCCAACACCGGTTTCCATCAGATCACACTGGGCCAAAGTGATTCAGCACCCACCGGCGCACCATCCATCCACTGGATGCCTGAACTTGTTGTGGATGAACTTGAACCTCTCCCGTGCCCAGCCCGCCCATGCTGGCCCAGCGTCACTGACTGACTGACAGACAAACTTACTGAATTAATATATTAGATAGGTATATTTAAGTAGGTAAGTAGTTTAGGCCTATCTACCTACCTAGGCCTACTTACTTACATACCTACCTAGTTACTACCTAAACTAAGTAAGTAGCTTAAGTCTATCTACTTATCTTAAAATAATTTTAAAATAAAATATTTAAATTTAAATTTGATTAATCAAATGTTCCATTATATATTTGGCAATCAAAATGACTAATCAAATATTCTCTTATTATGCTAGTAAAAAGGACCACCCTAATCACAATAATGAGTTTGAATTGACAGGGTGGTTTTTTTTTTATGCCTATCATTTTGGGTATTTTAAAATTAGAAAATCAAATATAAAAAACTTATTTTTGTAATATTGCATGATCCAAATCATTGAAGGAGCCCAAGGTTTTTTACCACAACAAAAAAAAATTAATGTAAAATATTGGGAAAAAGTAAAACAATTTGCAAAGTCAAAATACAAAACATATGTCACCTTGAAATACTTTTATCATTGCAACAAAATCAAAGCTTTAGATGCCTTTGGGCTTTGGTTTGCAACAACTTTAAAAGCTTTTAAAATTCGATATGCCTTTTCGAACTTTTGCAAAAATAAATGTATAGTGATTGAAACAAAGCTACCAACCTTAACACCACTGGGAGCTTTGAATTGCCAAGTTAGCACATAATGGACACCCACTAAAAATGGGATATTTTTTCCTACAATTGCACAATGACCTTATTTCATATCCCTTAGAAAAGTTCATTCCATTAGCCCCAAAACTCATTAAACACCTTGCCAATGTTTCTTGTGTTAGATTGCCATTGATAATCAAAGCTTTCAAAATCAATTGCTTGAGACTATGAAACCCACATCCATCATGAACTCACAATAGGGACAACATAATGGAATTCAATGCCACTTTTGGATCACATATGCATGAATAGAAGCCCAAGTTTGGACAAAAACAAAGAATCATAGATATATTTCTATACCATTTGGGAGTTTAAGGTAACCTACAAAATTGGGATGAATATGTCATTTGGACCTACCTTCATTCATAAAAATGTTACCCAAACAAATGTTGTAAAGTATATCCTTTCAAGGTTAAATATTGTATTGGGACATAAAATCATTCTATAGTAAATGGAGTAATCAAAAAGTTGAAAATTTCCAAAAACAAATGTTCGTTCCATAACAATCAAATTTTAAGGTTTTTTAAAATCCAAAAAAACATTTCTTCCCTTCCCCCCAAGAGAAGTAAAATTAGGTGTGAATATAGAAAATTTTAAGTTTAAATGTTAGAAAGTCCGTACCAAGGTTGATAATGGTTTGGGATGATAAGTGTATTTGAGATCCATGTGTAAGCTTATTTGGAACAAAGGGACATGACTCTTGGCAAAAGATCACCATTGTGGATATAAACTCCATACTCTACTTCATTTTCAAGCTTGCAAGAAAAAAACAGTGATACATTGTCTTCCTTGGCAACACAAAATTTCAAATGCAAGAAATGCAAGGAGTTGGGTGGTATATTGGAATAAACATATAAATTCATCTTTATGAAATGGGACATGCATTGAGCAAAATGGACCTTAGACCTCAAGGCTTTAGAAGAAGTTTTGTGAAAACTCGAAGAGATTTGAGTAATAGTAAGAACTCCAAATTAGGAATCACATCCACAAGCAAATCCCCCAAAGTGACCAAGAAGAAAGTGAAGAAAACTGAAAGAAGCAAGAAAGTGGTGATACGGATCTTAAAGCCCTTGATTCCAAGGGGGATGCAAAACTTTTGGCTTCCATAGTGAAGAAAAACCACAAATGACTCTAATCTTCCAATGTGTTTAAAGCTTTTGTGTCTTGGAGGTTTTACTTCAAAGGTTTTTTGGTTTAGTGTGGTGCCATTTGAGGGTTCTTTGTGTACAAAGAACTTTGTTGGGAGTGTCACACAAAACATAACTTTATAAGCATTCTAATGACTACTCAATTAAACCTTCTCAAATTGTCATTGCATTTGAAGAAAACAAAAAAAAAGAAAAAGAATGATGCCATGCCTTGCATGGAACCATAGAGTTTTGTCAGCTTAGTGCCTCATTTTTCTAGGGTGAATGTTTTTTCCTTGTTCATACCCACTAAATAATTGTTTACCGTAGCATAAATGTCATGAGTGAAATAGCTGAACTCAACCAACTGTTTTGATATTCAAAGCTTTGATTTGAAAAGGGCTGAAAAAGGCAAAGTGAGCAAGAAAATCACAACATCCGACAAATTGAAAATAGACCTCTAAACTCTAAACCTAGTGTTTTTGAAATTGCCTGAAATGTCAAAAGAAAACTTGCTTGTCTTTGGACAACAAATCAAACCTTGTGTCCAAATGTTTATTACATGGTTTTTATTGTCTATGGTAATTGAGATACATGTCATTCTTCAATAACAAAGCCTTTAAAGGAAACCCAAATCAACCCTTTGAAAACAGACTCGTACACTCCAATTTTGCATTATGATGATGAGTGCTCCAAAATTGAGCAACATATTGTGAATCATAAGAAAGTGATGAGCAAACGGCTTTTTAAATGAGACATCCCGTGATAAGCACTCTGTCCTGATTTTGTTCGTTATGTTGGGCATACTGGAAATGCATTTGTGTACATTGCATTTGGATTTTTGGTAGACCCCAATCTACAAACCTAAATCGTGTGTCATTCATGACTGTTGTTATCAAAAGCTTGTAGGAGCTTCAACATTTATGGACAATAATTTCTTGAATGTTTTGAAGATTTTAGTTATCGTTGTTGAAAATAAAACTTGTAAGATTTTACATGATGAGTGTATAAAGTATCATAATCTATTATCAAATGTACAAAGATTACAATGGTTGAGACAATGCTACAGCTTTGCTTTTCCTTTGTGTTTAGTTAGATGAACATTTCTCTGAAGTCCTTAACTTCATGGGGGGAAATTTTTACTTTCTGCGTTGAACTGGACAGAAACTCACTTGAAACAATTAAAACCTTGTCACTTTGCTAAAATGATCTGGGCCCTGACCACAACTAGATTATTAGTACAATGGCTTGGTCCTTGAATCTGATGGGAGTGCTTACCTGCAACCAGAACAAAACACATTTCAGGTTTGTTGCCAATTGGGTATCACCACAACATACAATTGTACCTACAGTTCAAGGATCATAGTCACCCCGCCCCCCAAGAAACATGAATTTCACCCACTCTCATCTCACTACACAACAGAGCTCAGTTCTCCTTGAAGGGTAAATAGATCTTTCAAGGTTCAAGAGATGAGCTACATAACCCTTCCCAAGTGTGAAGATCCGGGTAAAAACAACAGCACCTACCTGAGTCAGGTATATTTTACATGCAACCCAATTCCAGCAAACGAAGCAAAATAATCAGCTCACAAATGTGCAGATTATATGGGTTGGCAAAGTAAATCTATCTATGAAGGAAGGTAGTTTGTTTGTTTTCTTTTGTTTTGTAGTTATGAGATCCACTGAACCAGGATGCTTCAGATCATGTTCTTGGTGTCTTTGGAAAGCTCTTGAGTGAGGAGGGGTGTATGGGCTTGGTTCCATGATGTTTGGACTTGCTGTGCAAAAGTTCTTGAATATTGGAATGATTTCTTCACTGAAAATTAAATTAAATCATAGATGATAGTTTCGGAGGAATTGGGATGTGCCTTTGGTGTTGTTGGAAAGATCTCGATGAGCAGGATTTAATAGAATTCATTTGGTAAGATTTGGATTCAGAATGTGGGAGGTATTGATTTCTTAAGTGATTTCTGCCGCTGAAAATTCAAATAAATTCCAAAAGACCAGGTTTTGAAAGGAAACAATCAGTTGAGGACAATGGTAACACTTGGGCCAAGGGAACAGGCCACACTAGTCTATGTAAGATAAGGGAGAGACTTTAAGGAACAATGTAGTACTTATTCACAGCATTCCCATTTTGAAGGGATGTTGAAGAATGTTGAAAGAACTAGCTCTGAGTTCTTTTGGTCTAGGAGAAGGTCCTTCTATGTGGGCCTTATGCCTTCATGGGCCTACTGTAGGGGAAGGTCCTGCTACGTGAGCCTTCCTAAATTTTTATCCCTCGCCTAGCATTTCAAATCTGGAAGGCCCTCATAGCAGGACCCTCCCCTACAGTAGTAGGAGGCCAAGGTAGGTGGAAAATTCGAAAGGAGCGAGCATAGCAAGACCTTCTCTAATACATAATGACTCGCCATTTTATTTTTCCCTTTGTATTTTCAAGCCACTCCCCAGCCTGAATCTTACCTATTTGGCTTTCCTGACTTATGGCATTTTTACTCCAACTTCCAAAGTTCCCTCAACCTGCTGGCCTCAGGCGCAGATCTCAAATCCGGAAGGGTCTATTTTTCAGACCCTTCTCCTACCACAACAAGAGTACTGCTGTAATTTTTTCCTCTCAGTCTGCCCTTTGCCCCTTTTGGGAGGGGCCGGTTGGTGTTGGTGATGGAGGCAAATAAGAAATTCTTATTGCAAAAAGAATTACAAGCACCAGAAGAAAGGGCCTCCACCCCAAGAGGTTCAATTTGGGAGAAGAGTTAGAAGAGTTAGGCCCACTTTACACACTTGGAGTCAGGGCCCAAAAAACTTGGGGCCAACTTGGAGTATTTTTGGGTTGCAAATCGGCCTCAAGTTACTAATAAATGCTAGAAAATTGATGTCAGAATATTACTAAATGCCAGAACATTGGCCTCAAGGGTTGCAAATTGGCCTCCCAAATTTGATGGCATCCTTTTTTTCAGCCTTGAGGCCAATACAAGGCCATAAAGTTCAGCATTTATTAGAAACTTGGGGCAGATTGAATTTTATTTTTTTTCTATTTCAGCCTTGATTCCTAGTGTCAAGCCCTTTGAGGCTGATTTCAACTTTTGCACCAATAGGAATGCTAGATTTGAGTTGAACATTGGCGCTAACTTCCGGTGTAAAGGGGGCCTTACCTATCAATACCATCTTTGGGGCTTTAAAGCCTGTAGAAAACAAACTTACCCTATAGAGATATCTGCAAATTCACCTTGTTTTCACCCTGTCTTTGGGTCTCCTTTCACCCCCTAACCCCTCTTTTAATGGTCTCCATAAAGTAAGGAAATTTGATTAAATCTTAGTATGAAATGTTGAAACTCAGTAAGAAATGCTGAATCTCAGCATTTTATACACAAGGGTCGAGAGGAATTATAGTAGCTCTACATGTAGGAATGTACAATATGAACGGGTTTAGGATCGAAACTATGTATGATTATTACATAGCTATGTAATCTATGTTCTTGGTTATAAAATTATCCTCTCACCCTTCTATTGGTTATGCAAGCCTCACCATTCTCCTACCATGAACTACACACAAACAACACCAAAACTATTCAAAATCAAAAGTTTTTCAAAATCAAAATTTCAATTCTCACAAACTTTGTATTCACACCATAACTTTGTACAAATGAAGGTGTTTTGCAAGGTCACAAACACCTCCTTATATACTAACCAAAAGGAAACTAATCAAGAAACCTCTTAAAACTTATCCATCACATGGTTTTTCAAATAATCAAAAGGAAACAAAATCACATGGTTCCCCATGTGATTCCACAATTAATCACAAGGAAACAACATCACATGATGCACATGACATAAGTCAATGCAGCATGACCAAATTATGGAATCCTACACCCAACTTACCCCATTAAACAATTACTTAAGTAATTGTGTAATCAAATTACATATCAAGTTACATGAGTAGTGAAAATCTATGTCGAAACAATGGAGGCGCTCATGAAAAAAGAAAGACAGGGTGAAACTCAGGAACCATCAAAATTCATGGTTTTCTAAGCTTCACCCCCCCCCCCCCTGAAAGCAAATGTATTTTTTGCAAGTTTTTAAAAAAATCTCACCCCATGTATGACCAAACTTGAGGTATTAATGCGATCTTTTCTTGACTTTCCGGATATCTCTAATATCTCAAACAAATGACATGATGGGCACACCCAATAATTTGTTAAAGTTAGCCGGCAGCATCAAAGGATTGCGTCTTCACTTTTTGGTGTGGGTCCTATTATTCTTAGCCAAACACTCCCTTCAAGCCAACCTGCCATATTTGCCCCAATTTTTTCGCCTCATCATATTTTGCCCATAACCTTCCATGTTACTAATACCAAGGGGCACACAACATGCCAGGTAGCATGTGCCAAGGGTCTTATGGCATGTTACATACCTTTATAGCAACCCATAACATGCCCAAACTATGTAAAACATGGCCAGAGTGAATCAGCAACCACCCAATTCACCAGTTGGCCATTCTGTCCACCGGATGGGCTGCGTTTTTTCATTCGGCGCCTGATAGGGTTATCACAGTCCATTTCTTTTTGCTGTTGACCCTTATATTGAGGGGTTTTTTTTTTTTGGTTGAATTTTTGGCCGTTTTTTCCAAAGACCTCACCTCACACATAACTATCCTACTCACCTTCCTACCCTCACAAATATTATATCAATTTTGGTACCTTATTTATTATCCCCTCTAACATAGCTACCCTAATAACTAGTTATCCTATTGACCTAGTTACTATACTAACTACCTACCCCACTAAACTAACTACCCTATTAATTACATATCCTACTAATTTAATTTTTTTACTAACTTAACCACTGTACTAACTACCTACCCTACTAACCTAGCTACCTTACATACACAAACACCTTATTGACACAAATGTTTTACAAACCTAATCACCTTGATAAGGTAACTTGTTTCCTATTTACTAACTTGCCTATCTATCTAACTACTTTATTAATGTAATTTTTTTCCCTACCTACTAATTTGCTTACTTACATGCCTACCTACCCTAGTAACCTATCTACCTTGCTCCTTGAACTTCCTTTTTACTTACTAACATGCCTACTAACCCAACTACCTACCTATGCATTCACTTTCCTACCTATCCATTATGCTTACCACCTCATCTAAGTTTTTTACATAGCCAAATACCTAATTAACTACCAACTCACTTTTTCCAACCCCCCCAATCCTACCTATCAATTTATTAACGTTCATCCTAGTTCATGGATTATGAGCACAGGTCCCCATATGTAAGTATTACAAACAATTTATAATGGAAACAATGCCATAATTGCAATCATTTTGGTTTAGTTAATGCATATTTTACTAAATTTTGTTTACCTAATTTATTATGGAATGGACATTACAATACATCTTTTCATGTAATTATTATAAATATGTACTATTGAATTATGGTTTAAGTTTAAGGTTGGGACACATAAATTAATTAGCAAATTTTTCACAATGTAAAGTAATTACCTTAAACTAGGCTAAATTTGGGGGAAAAATTTTAGGGTTTACACATATGTGAAATAATACAATTTCATTCTATATCTTTCTCAAAAAGAATGGAAAAAATTAGGTTGGAGAAATCACACAAAAGTAATAGACATACCTTCATTTTTGGTTTTTTACGAAATTTATTTGATTTTTAAAAATATTAAAATATTTTCTTTCAGTCAATAAATATTTAGAATTTAAAAGCCTTAAAATTTGGTTTCTAATTTTTTTCCTGTGTTCTTTTACATTTGTTTGTTTTGCATTATGTAATTTGTATAGATTTTTGGGTTTAGGGCATATATCACTAAGGTTTGTATAGTTATGGTTGTAATAGGGCTTATGGCAAAATTTCATTTGGATTTTTAGGGTTATGCCTTAGGATTTAGTGTATAGGAATTTGGTTCATATATTTTAGGGCTTAAGGTTTATACTATAAACTTTGCTCATTGTATTGGTTTTTGATCTTATCACTTGTTTAAATTTATACCATAATTATGAATCTCCTTTGTTTCCATATGTTCCATAGTTGTTAGAATTCAATATTTTCTAACCCACTTTTGTAAGTGTTATGATCTTTTAGGGTTGTGTTTTTAATTGGGACTACAAACTTTGGTGGAATGTTGTAATTTTTTATTCTTAAAGGTATGCATTTGTCTCTTGTTAATTCTTTTGTTTTGTGTTTATATTTTCACAATTCAACTTCTTTTCATTTCTTAGTTATTAGATATAGAATGGGCATCAAGTTTCATTAAATATACAACCATACATAAAGGATTTATACCTTTATTCGGGTATTTCATATTCAATATGTCTTTGTAGTTTGATTTTTTCATATCCAAATGTATTTATTCCCCATAACCAATTTGGGTTTAATGGCCTAAGGCAAGTATTGCATTTTACACCTCTCAAACAATGTGCATTAATGATCATTATGTGGGTATTGTTACATGGGGTTTTCAGACATTGTGGGTTTAAATACAATCCGGGTATTACATATGTGAACATTTTCAATGATGGAAGGTTTAATAGCTTAATGTGGGTATTGCCAAAGTTTATTTTAGTAGATGGGTTCATAATGTAAGTATTGTACATGATGTACATTGGAACAATAGGTATTTTATATCATGATTAGATATTGTAATGGGAATTCCAAGTCACAATATCAATTTTAAGGGAGCCATGTAGGTATTGCATTTTGGGTTTTTGTTCAATGATGAATGTTTATAAAATTATAAATTCTGTTAGTGCAGGAATTTGTCCTATTTCCCTTTAATCATGGGAAGGGTTCCAAAGTCCCATTCCATTCATTTCCAAAACCCCACCAAGTTTGCTTTCTCAAACAAAGACTTAATGTGGATGTTCGGGATACGTTGTGGAGGGCAAAATAAAATGACCATTCAATTTGCTTATGTTCCATATGTTCGCATCTTGAAATTCTTGGAAGGTGAACAAGGGGATACGAACACCCCCGTGGAATGGAATGTTTACAAAAACTTTCCAAGATGAATGGATGTCAAGCAACTAACTATCAAAAAACCACCTCGAGCATATGTGGTAAACATTTATGGCATTAACCTTTTTAATTTCTTTCATTCATATACCAAAGATGAAATCATTTACGTCTTAAGTGTTTTTTGGTTTAGGTATCAATGCAAATATGGACCAAAGGACTATCGAGAAAACTCAATCGACATTTGATCTATTAAATGAAGATGTTTAGCATCATCCTCAATCAAACACCTATACACATGGTTGATGTGGTTGAAATCACGATATATCATAAGGCCCATACACGAGCTAATGGGTCATTCGCACATGGTGAACATGACCCAGAATCCATTTCTTGTATGTCTCGTTATGCTCCACACATGTCACAAATATTGAAGGACCACATATGGGCCCAATTAAGCTTAGGTTACACGGCCAAATGAATATATGACAAGCATTAAACAATTTGGTGGGAATGTGTGAATGTGAATCAAAACATGACACGAGATGATTTCATTCACCTTCAAGACATTATATATTTGAATCAGAAACATAAGAAAGGGAGTTGAGATTTACACACCAACCCTATAATTTCAATTCAATCTTGGGCTTTCCAACATTTGGAGGATGTGTTTTTTTTCCAAGATGTTGGTGAAATCAATAGGACTCAAATCCCATTCACCATAGGTATTCAAACACCAACTCAATGTGAATCCATGTTATCATATGGTCACAATGGTGCCATTTCTATGGATGCCACATTTGGCACAAATGACATGAAATTCCATCTATTCACCTTGATGGGGTTTGAAGATCATCACACAGGTGTCCTTTTAGCATGGATAATTACAATTAAGCAAATAGTTGAGGATTTGATCGAATGGTTGAAACCATTAAAAGATAAGATGTTATCACACATGTCACATTGGAAACCATCATGCTTTCTCATTGATGATGCACCACAAGAATTGAAGGCATTATGGTTAGTTTTATACCTAATACCTACTTTGTGTTTATTTCCTTAAATGTTTTTTAGTATCTTTCATAAAATTCTTGATTATTTCAAATGCATTTTATGTTATATTGACCCCATCCACTCGTGGTGATTTTATTGCATATGTATACCTATTAGGGTCGTATGGGGTATGGACAAGGTCCATCTACTTTGTTGTTGGCATGTTTTCAAAACATGGCGCTTACGTGGTACTAAAAAAATCAAAGATGTGAAAGTGCGGGGTGGAATCCTCCAAGACCTTCATGATGTGATGTACATGTCCATCAATCATGGAGAAACAATTGATGACTTCAAAGAATGTGGGAAGGTTGTTGTGAAAGAAAACCCTCACAAACATAGGCCTAATGATGTGTGGACAAATTACTTCTAGATTTATTACCATCAATTTGGTAAGTGATAATATTATCATGGTTTAGTATTCAAAATTCTTTTGTAATAATGTTATTCATCCTTGTGCATTATGTTTATGTTTGTAGAATTATGGATGGTGGGTGTTCAAAGAGTGCCCCATTCCAACCAAAACATCCAAACGAGCATTGAATCATATCATGGTGTAGTGAAACATTGGTTTGCTCTTGACACAAAAGGCTTTAAAGGGTGTAGGATTAATTGGTTGGTGTGGCAATTAATAACAACCATTGCACGTCATTACATGCACACATTGGAAATGAAAAAAAAAAGGTTTCATAAAAAACAAGGTTATGGAGGCCATTATTACACGAAGTGTGGAAAAGGCAACCTTTATTCCATTCACCCATGTGTACCAACTAACCTTTGAAAGTGATGGAGCTTGGGGCATATGGGGCCAATGCCTTCCCAATGTCACTTATGTGGTGAAATTCCCATTCACCGAAATATTTTGTTGCACATGTGAATGGGCATTACGAGGGAACATGTGTAAACACTAAATTGTGGTCATTTATACATGCACAACATTTATCAAAAGGATATCATTCATTACTGTGGAACATGGTATGGATCACAAAGTGAAAGGTTGCGTCACATGTTTACAAACCCATGACATATTCCAGATGATATGTAATCTAATGATGAAGATGAACATCTTGAAAGTGATGATGGGATTGTGGAATTTGATGGGCTCAAAAACATGGAGTAAAGTGATATCCCTATGGGTGCCATTGTAGGATTTAGTGACATAATAAAATGATCAACCCCAATGGAAAATTCTTGCACAATTAGTCATTACAATGCAAAAGATCACAAATGAATGTAAAGAAGGCGATGTGACACTTTGTGAACATGCCACCTCACACATGAGAGTATTGGCATGTAATATTCATAACATACGATTCACAAAGGCAAATGTAATTTAACACCAAGGATTGGTGTTACACCATGTAGAAGATGGATTGGGAAATATCAAACATCTCAAAGATTGGCATGAAACAATGTTCAATCACACAAATGTATGTACTAAATGATGTCATGAATAAATGTCTCAATTATTAATCAAGATTATTGCCATTGGCACTAAGAAATTTATCTTAGAATCAATTTTGTATGAAGGAAACCATAGCCCAAATTCCTTGAACATCATGTATTCAACACACACATGAAGTCTAATATGCCACAAAGGTTATTATTGTTTCCAACTAATAAACATAAAAAGTTTGAAATGCAAAAACACAAAAATAGTGATAATATTAGTGCTAAATGCAAGTATTGTAACTAGGCCCCAAAATCCTAATTGGTAGAAGTAAGTACAAGTGCAAGTATTGTAATTAGGCCCCAAAATTCTAGTTAGTAAAGATAAATACAAGTGCATGTATTACAACAAAACCCCAAAATTCCAGTTGATAGAGGTAAGTATAAGTGTAGGTATCACAAGTTTAATTGAAAAATCAACCTTAAATGTAATACTCACATGCATGGTCGCTTAAAAATAACCCATTCAGTTGGTTTGGATACTCTTAAATGAAGACCTAGCCCTAAATGTAATAACCACATGCAAGGTCACTTTGAAATAACCCAACCCTACATACTTGCATTCAAGGTCACTTCAAAATAACATATGTGTGTTTAAGGCTTCTTTAAATGAAAATCTTACCCTAAATGCAATACTCGCATGCTAGGTCACTCCAAAATAATTAACTAATTTCAAAATAGTATCCTAACAAAGGTGTGTATATTGGTTGGGGTTGTTGATTAGGAATTCCATAATTCTTACTTTGTTTCATTGAAATTGAAAAAAAATTGTATTGTTTGTGGAACAAATAGTACAATGAAAATTGTGATCAAATTTATCTTAATGCGAAAAAATTTCATGGAAAAGTTGAACTTGCAATTTGTAACATGGAATAATTATCTTAAATAGTGATTTCAATAACTTATTATATATATATATAAGTTAATCAATCAAATATCAAATTAATCAATCTAATTTTTAGATCCAACTTTTCATTATCCAAGTAAATAAAATTAAACCAAATGATTAATTAATTATTTTAAATAAATAAATGATTATCTAATTCTTGATAATTAATCATTTAAATTATCTAAAATGCTTATCTATTAACTATTCAATTATATGACAAAATTTGTTGATAGTTTCTTAATTATCTAAAATAATTTTCTAATCATTCATTATATTGGGGGGACATTTTCAGGGTTCAAACATATGTGAAACAATATAATTTCAGTATATATCTTCTTCAAAGATATTTAAAAAATTAGGTGGGAAAGATCACACAAAGGTAAGAATCAAACCTTATGTGAAGACCCAACCCTAAATGCAATGCAAAGTTTGTCGGAATCAAAAGATTAAGAATTCATGCTTAACATTTTTTCAAATATGTTCATATTTATGTTTTTTCCTTTTTAAATTTGTAAAGTCATTTCAAAAAATATATATATAAAGTCTTTAATTTAATAAGATTTTAAACCATGTTTTAAAAAGTAATTAAAACACATGATTTTCTATTTCATTTAATGTTTCACATAATAATGAAAATGATCTTTCCCATATATTAATCTTATGTCTGAATGAAAATTTATTTAAAACTTTTCTGATATATAATAAATAATTTTTAGCCTAAAATAATTATATAGTAGGCCAATAATATTTTATATTTAATACATACATAACACAAGTCCTTATGTAAACTTTTTTTTTTATGATGTATAATATTGGTCCAAATATATTGTTATTAGTATATCAAATAACAAATTATGTATAAATAATGATATTATGGAATTATATTGTTGATTCATTTCAATACATATAATACATTCATATTTATTTAAAATAATATAAAAATTGATATATAGTGACGCATGGTTACGTACAATTATTTTTAATGAATTTTATTTTTAATGCGAATTTTCAAATTCCAAAATATTAATAGCTAGGTATGAAAATGTTCATAAGCTCTTGGAAGTCATGCCAGAATTTGTGTGGATTTGGAAGCTTTGTGAGGGCCAAGTTGTTTTGTAATGTTTTGAACACCTTCAAAAGTTGAAACATGATTCAACTATTTAAGGAACACAACAATGTTCAGAAAAAAACAACTAAAAATCCGTAGCTTTGACAAATTATTAGTTTCAACAGAAGTTCATTGCCAAGGTTATCAGATTGATTACAATGTCAACATTGACCAAACTAAACAACCTAGCCTAACATAAGTAATAAGTTAATAAGCTACTTGTTAAGTAACTTAACTAATTACATAGTATCTTAACCTAGGTGTACCTAGTAGGCTACCTACGTAATATAGGCATATTATGTAGTTTACTCATTAATGTAGGCCTTTTAGGTTAATATCTTAGGTGGTCTAAATAGGTATTCAAGGTGGTTGAACTTACTAGGTAAACCTACTAGTTATGTAAATAGTTTACTAGCCTAGGCCATGTAAGCCTAGTAAGCATTTATGATAATTTAATGTATATTCATTTTTATATTATAACATATTAAATTTGAACTAAAAAACTTATTAAAAAGAAAACACATTTTTTCATATAATTGTTACAAGTCTATACTATTGGATTATGATTCAAGTTTAGAGTTTGGGACATATAAATTAATTAACATTTTTTTACAAGTCTATAGTCACTAAAATAAATCTAGGGTGCATTTTGGGGGGAATTTTATATGCAAAAAAATGCTATATATATATATAAAGAAAGTGAAAGAAATCAACTTGGAAATATTAGCAAATGGTAAAAAACATACCTTCTTTTGTTTTTTGTTACAAATTTTATTTAATTATTTAAAAAATAAAGGCCAAATTTTTTGTTGGTGGAAATAAGTATGTGTGTGGATATTACAAAATTATATGAAACCCTAACTCTAAATGCAATAGCCATATTCAAGTTCATTTTGAAATAACTCATAGGTGATTTAGGTAAAACCTTAAATGAAGGCCCAACCTTAAATGCAATACTCACATGTAGGGTCACTTCAAAATACCCAATATGTAGTTTGGATGCACTTTTGAATAAAGACCAAAGCCAAGATGCAATACTTGCATGCAAATTCATTCTAAAATAATCCATAGGTGATTGAAGCAAACTTTATGTGAAGACCCAACCCTAAATGTAATACCCACATGTAACGTCATTTCAAAATATCTAATAAATGGTTTGGGTACCCAAAATAACTCTTTTTATATACCTAAATTAATTATTATTCTAAATTAATTTTATGACAATTAATTATCATGAATAATTAGCTCAAATGATGATTTGATTAACTTATCAACCTAAAAGAAAATTAAGATAATAAATTAAATATCAAATTATCAATTTTATTTTTAAATTTAAATTATTAGAATAATTAAGGTTCAACCAAATAACCAGTTAATTAATATTAAAAAATAAATGATTGTTTAAATATGATAATAAATCATTTACATTATCTGAAGGAATGTCTTAGTAATTCGTTAATTATGACATTATTTGTTGATACTTAGACTAGATTATTATGTCATGTGAGTCCCCAAAATATTGCATTGGATACCTATATGCAGGTATTACTAAAAATGTTTAAAATCATTAACTATTTGCGAACCTATATGCGGATATTGTAATGAATGTTAAAAAATTAGTGACTATCATGGGACCTATATGCGGGTATTGTAATGAATGTAAGAAAATCAATGATTATTATGGAACCTATATGTGGGTATTGCATATTTGAAAATGGCCTTATGGAATTTATAATAGAAAAGGATGTAGGTATTACACAATGTTCATTTTGATCTTTGTAAATTTTAGACAAATAAATGTTACCTATTCATATGGGCCGATTTAAATTTTGATTATTACATCTAAAGTACTAAAAAGATTATGAAAAAAAAAACATATATTATTAACCATATACCCATTAAACACGTGTGACTAAAAGAAAATATATATTGATAAAAGATGTACAAAAATGGGTGGATCAAAAAATGCTAAAGAACCTAATGAAAAAAAAGAGGTTATTTATAGTATATCAAAGGACCAAAATTCAAAAATTAGATAGTACAAAAAATGAAGGGGTTGAAAAAACCTAACTAATTATATAAAATGGAAACCCTAAACCATGTCATTATCTACAATGTTACGTTTAGTTCGGTAAGTAGTTGTTGCATTTACAACCCTTGTTACATGACGAGCAATGTATAAATGATGGCATTGCATTTCAACTTGAACTACATTGGTAACAAATTTTTCCTTTGTTGTGCCCTGAACCCTATAAACATCCAAAAACCACCAAATTAAATCCTAACACACCTTGGATGAAACAAAATTATAAAAAACAAACAAACATTGATATTTATTTGTTTTACCTTCCATGAATCAAGAAATCCAATACATCCGTCAACTCTTGTGTTCGATTTGTTTTCGTGGACTTTTGATCCCAATTTTTGACATCCCATGCCATTTTCAATCGTCATGCATATGTAGATTGAGTGGATCGAATCATCTCTTATAAATCTTCATCCTTCTCCATTTGTGATGTTGCATTTCGAAGCACATTTCCCACGTCCTAAGCATTAAGACCCAACACCTATAACAATTGTTTTGAAATTAATTTGACCAAAGTTGGTTTTGGTAATGGTGGACATTGTTTTGCAATAATTACTAGTTTATCCCATTTGCATTGGGCTTTAGCACAAACAAGACTAACAACCTTTTGATCATTTCGCCTTTGCACGGCCATGGCATTTTTCAATATGCGAATGTTCATTTTAGCATGGTCTTGATGTTGAAGACTTCTTTTAGAAGTTAAATGTTTATTAAGTTTGGCCTTTTCTAACACACACCATGCACCTCCTTCAAATGCTTAGTCAATAACCATTTGGCAAAATATGCGACAATGCAACTACCAACTTTACACTTCCATTTCGATCCAACCTTCATCTATTCTTTGTCCGTTTGAGCCATATTAGGTGGACAAGGGGTAGCCGGTGGCTGAGAGGCCTAGTCGATTTCAAGTTCCAGACCTAAACTAAAAAGTATTAAACAATAAATCCTTATTTTATAATTAGAAAAATCCTAACCTTAAAACCTTAGACATAAAAAGTTCAAAAAATAGAATGCAGGTAGTGCAGAACATAAAATCACACAATCAAATACAACTTATGTAAACTTTAATTGCTTTTAGGTATTGTAATTAAAAAAATTCAACAAAAAAAATCTCGCGCCTTCCATCAACTAATGGAAGGTGCGGATATAATAAAACTTAAAAAAATTTATACAAATTTTGTTATCTACACTTAATCTAATGTATGTAAATTCTAAAACAATTTAACCCACCATTTTTTGATCAAAAATTTCAATTTGTATTGGGAATGATTTCATCATTTTAATTATAGACTATCACCATTGTCAACTCTAAGCCACATAGATTGCTTGATTCATCAATTCTTAATTCTAATGAAGCAACATTTTGCTCCCCATGTCTCAATTCTAATGGAATAACATTTTGCTCCCCAAGTCCCGGTTATAATGGATCAACATTTTGCTTCCCAATTATCAATTCTAATGAAGAAACATTTTACTTATAAACTTCCAAATCCCCACCACCTTTCTTCAGTCTCCCTCCTCTAACCATTACAACCTTCAACATTAAAAAAAACCACCATTTCATTGTTAATTATCAATTTTAATCAACTAACCTTCTTTGCAACAAAAAGACCAAACAAAAAAAAAAGCGACGACAATTTGTTACCATCACCTTTTTTGCAACACCACCACCATAGAAGAAGACAATGACATTGATATTGTCACCTTCTTTACAGCAAAACCATTGAAAGTTGTCATCACCTTTTTTTGCAACAAAGCCATTGAAAAAGGTGACAAAATTTGTCGTCATTTCCTTCTTCTTTTCAAATAGAGAGAAGCAAAAAAAAAGGTGATGTCAATCGTAGCTACCTTAATCTTTTTATTTTTCTCAAACAAAGAAAAGAAAAAAAGAAGGCAATGACAACTGTATCTGTTGTCACCTTCTTCGCAACAACACAACAGAAAAGAAAATAAAAGGAGAAAGAAGAATGAAGAAGGCGACGATAACAAGTTGCCATCACCTTCTTCACTACAACACCACCACATAGGAATATGACAACACATTGTCATCGTCTTCTTCTTTTCAAACACAAAGAAAAAGGCGATGGCAACAAGTTGCCATCACTTTTGTTGCTATAACATCACCACAAAAGAAGACAACATTGCATTATCGTCATCTTTTTTTTCTTTACAACACCACCACAAAAGAAAATGATGACACATCACTATCATTTTTTTCTTTTTAAATACAAAGAAGCAGGTAATGACAACAATTGCCATCACTTTTGTCGTTGCAACACCTCCACAAAAGAAGATGATGGCACATTGTCGTTACGCCATCATCTTTTTCTTCTCAAACACAGAGAAGAAGGCAATGATGACAATAAGCTGCCATCGCTTTCTTCGTTACAACACCACAATAGAAGAAAACGACGATGCATTATCATCATTTTCTTCTTCTTAAACATAGAAAAGAAGGCGACAATAGCAAGTTGTTATTGCCTTCTTCATTGCAACAACACCACAAAAGAAGAAAACGATAATGTGCCATCATTTTCTTCTTCTCAAACACAAAGGAAAAAGTGACGACAATAATTATTGTCGCCTTTGTTACTATAACACCACCATTAAAAAACACAATGGTGCATTGTCATCATGTTTTTCTTCTCAAACATAAAAAGAAGGTGACATGATCTTATTGCATTGCCTTATTCATTGTAACACCACCACAGAAGAAAACAACGGTGCATTGTCGTCTTCTTCTTTTCAAACATAAAGAAGAAGGCAACGATAATAAGCTACCATCAACTTTTTTGTTACAACACCACCATAGAAAAAAAAACAACGACAATGTGTTGTGGTCTTTTTCTTTTCAAACACAAAGAAAAAGGCAACAGCAGCAACTACCATTACCTTCATCACTACAACACCACCATAGAAGAAGATGATGAAACATTGCCGTCCTCTTCTTCTTCCCAAACACAAAGAAAAGGCAACAATAACAAGCTATCAACACCTTCTTTGCTGAAACACCACCACAGAAAAAGATGATGGCACATTGTCATCGCCTTCTTCTTCTTTTTAAGCATAGAGAACAAGGTGACAATAGCCTAGTGTCATCACCTTCCTTGCAACAAAACACACAAAAAAACAACCAAAAAGAACAAAGTGAAGGGAGGGAGCTGAAAAAACCTTGGGTAGGGAAGGATGTGTTTTTGGTTCATCCCCAAAATAGCTTGAATGGCCTCATCCTGAACTGGTGCATTGGTGGGTGCTAGTTCACTCTAGTCGTAAAGCATGGACTCAAAACATGTTCAGAAATGGCAAGGTGAAAACAAATGTGCAAAGGGCAGATTGGGGAAAAAAGAATTGCAGAAGTACTCTTTCTTGTACTTACTTCCATTAACAACTATGGGCATATATGTAATGTCCGGGATGAGATGCGGGTAGAATCCGGTTATAATCGGATATCTGCCCGTATACCAGAGCATACGGGTATAATACGGGTATAAAGGTCTGTGCCCTAATTGTTGGTTGTTGCTGGAATTAGGTCACGACTGTGCTGTTGTTGCCATTGTTGCAGTAGCTTGGGATCGAAGGAGCGATGGCGTCGTTGTCGTTGCAGGCTTACTTGAAGAAGAAGTACAGCAGTGGCGACGATGAAGAGGAGAAGAAGAAAAACAACAAGACGAAGAGGAAGAAGAAGAGCAATAAGCTGAAGGACAACAACGACAAGGGCGGTATTACAAAGAGTGCGGTTGCCGCGGCAGGAGGGGGAGTGGTTATCGTGGATGATGACGCAGCGTGGTACAAGAACGTGGTGGAGGAGGAAGAGTCCGAGGCTGAAGTGGAGGAGGCAGCGGATGCGCCTCAAGTGATTGAGGATGTGGAAGTCAAGCGCATGCATAAGATGGAGATGCTCAAGCAGCACCGCCCTTACATGTCTGTGGCCAACGATGGTAGTGGCTGGGTTGTCGTCAGCGGCGATGCGGATGAGGAGGAGCAGGAGAAGGAGGAGGAGGACTCTTCCCTTCCTAGTAACAGAAATGCTCTGGAATTTTCTCCTCGATCCCGAAGTCATCAACCTTCCTCTGTTGGGAACGACGGTCACAGTCCTGATTCTTCGCCTCCTCGGCGAAGGAGAAACAGCTCGGATTTGTCCCCAGGTACTCGTCATCTGACTTCTCCTCCTCCCCCAAGAAGGAATGGTCGTAGCGATGACTTGTCTCCTCCCAGAAAGGAAGCCCGAAACCCTAAGTCCGCCTCGTCTCCACCTAGAAGGAATGAGGAGCAGAGTCGTGATTTTTCTCCCTCTAAAAGAAGTGGGAGGAGTGGTGATACTCTGTCTCTGCCAAGAAGGCAGTCTCAGAGCGATCAGGATTTGTCTCCACCTAGAAGGAATGTACAGAAGCAGGATCTATCCCCCCTCAGAAGGAGTAGTGTTTGGAGCCCAGATTTGTCTCCCCCAAGAAGGAGGAAGGCCCAGGATCAGGATCTATCTCCCCCTAGAAGGAGTAATGTTCGGAGCCCAGATTTTTCTCCCCCAAGAAGGAAGAAGGCCCAGGATTTGTCTCCACCACCTGCAAGGAATGTGTCAGGTGAGGATTTGTCTCCCCCTAGAAGGAAGGCTCAGAGTCATGAGGATCTTTCTCCGCTTAGAAGGCATGTGCACAGTGGAGATTTTGCTAATCCTAAAAAGAGAGCACGGAGCCCAGATTTGTCTCCACCAAGAAGGACTCAGAGTCGTGGTTTGTCTCCACCTAGAAGCAAAGCACAGAATCAGGATTCATCATCCCCACCTCAGAGAAAGTTGCATGTGCGACAAAGTCAGGATCTGTCTCCACCCAGAAGGAAGGTGCAGCAAAGCCAGGATCTGTCACCTCCCAGAAGAGATGTGTATGGTCAGGATTTGTCACCTCCTAGAAGGAAGGAGCAAAGTCGGGATCTGTCTCCACATAGAAGGATTTCCTTGAGTCTGGATCAGTCTGTATCCAAAAGGAGAGGAGCTGCTGCAGGAGTTAGACCTAATTCAGCAGGCTTTGACCCATGGAGTAAGCCTCCTAGACCTGTTGATGTACAGGCTAAAGGCAGCAGGATCAAAGATGTGGAGGAATCTCATTCAGATCCTGCTGGTTTATCACCACCAAGAATAAAGGCCAATACCATGCCTTTCACAGAGAAACCCAATCCTGATGCAGCTGATAAAGACCTTAGTGGTATGAGGAAAAGGGAGAGGATGATAGATGGCACTCAGGCTGGCCTTACATCTGATAAGGAGCTTGCAAAAGAGCTTGCCCACAAGAAACAAGACGATGCCAAGAGAATGAAAGATATGGATCCCTCATTGAGTGGCAGGGGTGCTGAGACTATATATCGAGACAAGCGAGGGAAACGGCTGGAGGGTTTAGAGGAGTTGCTAAGGCAGCAGCAGGGTGATTTAAAACCTCCAGAGAAGCCATTGGAGTGGGGCAAAGGCTTAGCTCAAAAGCGAGAAGCTGAATTGAAGCAGGCAGAATTTGAGGAAGAAAAGAACAAGCCATTTGCTCGAACAAGGGATGACCCAGAACTTGATAAAGCTTTCAGGGAAAGGTTGCGATGGGGAGATCCTATGGCCCACCTAGTGAAGAAGAAATCAGATGAGTCAATGCTGGTAGACTTGGGTGCATCAGAGGAGATGAAAGAGTCAGGTTTTATTGTACCACAAGAAATACCCAAGCATAGTTGGTTGAAAAGGGGTGTGGCGCCACCTGCTAATCGGTATGATATTAAGCCTGGTCGACATTGGGATGGTGTAGACCGCAGCACAGGGTTTGAGAAGGAGATGTTCAAATCAAGGAATGAGAAACAAGCACTGGAACGGGAGGCATATCTCTGGTCTGTCTCGGATATGTAGGAGGTGCAATTTTCCAGCAACATAGATGACAAGGGTATGCAGTTCATCAACTTCATGTTAGTTGAATCCAAGCCATGGCATATGGAACCCTATTTAGTTGTGTTTCCCTTTTGAGAAAGAACAGGATCTTGAGACATCCTAGGTCCTTCAGCATTTGTTCTGCTGTAGTAGAGAGTATGAACTGTTAGATTGCCTGGATTCCCTCATCTGGTGGAAGTCAATTTTATCATTGGTGTTTTAATAACAGTGATACCCATCTCAGGGAGTGAACTCAGGAGTAAAGACATACTAAAGCTAATGTACTGATATTCCAGGGCTTGAGTATGTCAGTGAATGTTGATATTCTCTTAGGATCAGTTCATATATATCTTAGGTGGTTGCAAAATTGTAAATTCTGGATTTCACAGAGCACATACTGGGTGTTTGAGTCATTCTGCTATATCTAGAAAAAACTGGAGACTGCATGTATGTTGCGATGGATTTTCTGACCTTCACGATTCCAGCTTTAAACATTGAAGTTCAATTCTGGCATATTCGAATATTGATTGTGGAGATGGTCATTGGAGTATATTGTGGAGTATCATCTGGTTTCAGGTTCTTGATGATCTAGTACCTCTGTTTATCTAAGTGCACCAACATGAGTGTACATGCCAGGGTAAGACAGGGTCAGGCTGTGTAATAGCAATTTTTCATAATGTAGAGAACAACCTCAACATGATGTTTCTGGTGCAGAGGTCAATAATCAGTAATGTTTATTTGAGCCAGGATCATGTCAGAAGCCTATGGAAGGAAGAGGAAACAAGACATACTGCCAGTAAGTATCGTACCACCCCATAGTGGAGGACTGCACAGATAACCTGGTGTGCCAGCACCTTCACTGAGGTCAGATTGCCGATCTTTACATCAAGTTTGTGGCCATTCTGCAGCATATCTGGCAAGCATTAAAATAAGACACTTGCTTATTTGAGTCATTGTCACAGACAACAGGAGTTTTGTGTGTTTCCAAGTGATCCATGTTGGCTGGCTACAAATGTGGTATATCTTTCTTTGGGTTATGTCTTGGATGCTTGAAATTAGGATACAAGTAGTAATGTATGTGCCCTGATGATGGCAAGGTTACTCTAAGAGGAATTTGACACTGTTGCTGCACATTCAGATCTGGTGCACATATTCCAGTGCATATTGGACAGAAATGGTCAGGCATGCCCTCTTCTCAAGAACTTGTGGTTTGAAGGACCTACTCCAGGCAGGAGGCGTTGTGGGCACTATGAAGTACTTCAATTTGCACTGGTTTTTCTAACCTCCCTCTCATATCACTGTGGATCACTAATTCCTGGAAGAAAATGCAATATGTGTGGGAGGAATCACCTTGATCATTCATTCCTGTTGCTCCTGTAAGTTTGAGGCTGTATAACAACCAGCAGTTAATAGCACGGCTCAAAGGCTGCCATTTGTAAGTTTGTCGGTGGATACTGATAACATTTGCAATTATGGGAGCTATTATATTTTCTTACTGGAGAGGTTAAGTGGGTGGATGTGGATTTTCACAAGGCACACAATTGTTGGAATTTTTGACCTGCAGTTGTTGGGTTTTTCTAAACATTTTTTTTTATTGGTGTTTCTTTGACAATTTCACAGGGGCCTTGTTCACATAGGTAATCTATCAATTCTGGTGTGGGTTGAACTGGTGTGTGATGTGTGACAGTTAGAACAGCAAGATTTTAAACAAGAGTGATGGTCTGCACAGTGGAAGCTAGCTAGAAGGGGCCAAAGTTGAGGTCCTGTTGTCCCCACAAGCATTTTCTAGCAGTGCTTGTTGTACTTGGTGGGGAGTTCCATGGTGGAGACATCTAGTTCAATAATACTGCAGAATACCTCTACGACAAAGTTCTTCAGCAGTACATGATGAGGCTGGGAGGGATTGGTGGCATGCTTCCAAATTGAGGCACTTCTCTAATTGATGAAAACATTGGAGAATTGCTTTGAGTATCTTCTGGCCTCCATTGGCACCTGCATCTTTCAACTATTTCAGTCCAAACATGTATAAGTTTATGTGTAACCAGAGTGTAGTAGGCCTGTGATACCCAATAACTTATGGGAAGCAGCTGAACTGCTTCTAGCACTGAAAACTGCAGACAGAGGAGAAATTTCTTCTTTCCATTGCAGGTGATGTTCCAGAGGGTTCTGCCTCTTATTACCTCTTTGCCAAGCTGTTGTTGACATTGTATCTGCTATTGACTCTGTAAAGATTGGCAACAGACAGAATGTAGTCTACATTTGTCAAAGTTGGCCACAGATTGTGAGGACCTACAGAGTGTAGAAGAAAATTCTGGTTTTGCATTTGCATACTTTGAATGGCATGCTGCAACTAGAGTAAAACAGTTTTGACATCTTCAAGGTCTTGCACAGCATCTTGATGTCCATCATTTCATGTCAAATTGTTTTGGTTGACCTTCAAGGTAATTTGGCTGGGGAATCCGGATAACATTGAGCAGTGCCATCATAGTTTCCTGTATGCTAGTAGGACTGAATCGAGTTGTACATACATATTTTAGGATACTATGGAATGAGGACACTGTTGACTTTGTTGATTAGCAATGTCTCTTGGGTTCAGTGGGTAGTCACGGCAGTTTGTTATTGAGGATGGAGGTGGCTTTGTGAGTGAGGACTCTCATAAGGTGATGACTACACTTGTTGTCATGTTACCTTCAAATTGTTGTTTTGGAGATTTCTCTGCAATTTCATAGATAATAATTGATGCATGTGATTTTCCAAAGCACAGACTAAAGTAGCCATAGTTGAAGGGATGAAATCATTGAACAGTGTCTTTTTCCTGATTAGAAGCCGTTTGTTGATGAAGAGGTGCAACTCCTTCACTCTTTTCAGAGTGAAACAATGGAGTCAATTTATGCAGCAGGAGGAGGAGTTTAGACTTCAAAGATAGTGATTAAATAAGACTCTTGAGATGCAAAATTTGAAGAACGATCATGTCCAATTGTGACCAATGACAACATTTGTGCATTGATTGGCCCATTTGGTGAATGGTGACAATGGTGACCCATTTTGGAAATGGAGACAAGGACCCATTTGTCTTCAATTTCAAGCTCTGGCTGAATGAACTTCCCAGAGTGTTCTCACAAGCTGTCCAGGACAAGTGATGAGAGCTCAGATTGAACATGGAAGCCTTGCACCTTCTTGCTTGGGGAATTCCCACAGGACAAAAAGTCAGGTGATTTGAGCAACAAAGTCAGTCAGGAGCAGCACAAGAGAATATCCTCCAACCCCGAAAGACAAGCACTTGGATAAAATAGTGAAATGGGTGATCAAAAAAATAAATTTGAGCTAACCCAGCAGCTTCTTCACAGTTCAAAACAAGCAATTGTGGGATGGGAGTCTTATTTGGGACTTGTTTTAGACATGGACATAAAACTCAACAACAATCACACCCCATTTGCTCAAAGTCTTGACTTAGGACTTGTTTTAGACATGGACATAAAACTCAACAACAATCACACCCCATTTGCTCAAAGTCTTGACTTAGGACTGTTTTAGAAACTCAACAAGAAACTCGTGCTGCCTTAAGCCTAATTGCAGGGGCATGAATTGTGGGGGATTTAGTACCATCCTACACTAAAAAAAAAGCACTAAAAGAAGCACACCCATTGCTCTTCATGTCAGACTTCATGTCATTCTCCCTCTTTTTATATAAAGGAAATTCAGATTCCCCACCCTCCACTCCACCCAGTGTAAAGAAGCCCCATGATGATGGTCAGCAGATTTCCAGTGACTCTTCTTTTTAAAGGGAAAATCAAAGACCATGATGGTCATGTACTCTATTAAAAACTAATAAATAGAGAATAAGCCCATCATCCCCAACAAGGGGGTGGGGGGGGGGGGGGGGGGGGGAGTAGCCGCCGCATCCTAAAAAAAAAGGGCCTTAAGTTATTTCTCACAACCAAAAAAATAAATAAACCCAC
>Ga0116231_10005278_pt1 | contig 25522 bp, 18 predicted proteins | sample S1TSphgellanicum_2_FD_89695 | JGI IMG/M metagenome (GOLD analysis project Ga0116231, IMG submission 89695) | Host-associated microbial communities from peat moss isolated from Minnesota, USA - S1T2_Fd - Sphagnum magellanicum MG | ecosystem: Host-associated > Plants > Peat moss > Unclassified... | reverse complement strand
GTTCAGACGCGTGAGTGAGCAGTTCACAGCGATGTTCAGGAGGAAGGCCTTCCTGCATTGGTACACAGGCGAGGGCATGGACGAGATGGAGTTCACAGAGGCAGAAAGCAACATGAATGACCTTGTGTCTGAGTATCAGCAATATCAGGATGCAAGTGCAGAAGAGGAGGGTGATTATGAGGAAGATGCTGAGGAGGCCTAGAGGTTAGGAGGAGTAGAAGAAGAACGTTCTTGCCACATTTCTTGAATCGTACTTGAGGAAGGTAGATAGACCACTGTCTGTCTGGAAACCATATCCATTTCTGGATTGTGTTTGAATGCTGAGTTGGCATGTCTGTCCTTGAGTAAGATGTCCAATGTTTTTTCTTTCAATATATAGAACAATGTTCTGCTTTTGTAAGTAACTCTTTGCATAGGGTGTTGCTGAACTGCTTGCTTCTTGGAGGTGTTCATGGATTTGAGACATCTTCACGATTGCTTTGTTGATGCTTCCACTCTGCTCACAGCCATCTCTACAGTGTCACTGTTGTGTTCTCATTTCAATTGATATTCAGTGACAAAAAATGAAAACTTTTCCCCAAGGAAAGTGAGAACAGAAGAAACTAGATCCCTAATAAGTATGATCCAATAGGTGTGCTCCATGGTAGGAGGAGGCACATTACAGGTCTTTTGATGGGCAGTTTGGAGCCTATTAGGAGCAAGATTGGGAAGGAAATGAGCATGTAAGGAAAGCTTCACCCAGCAGATGTAGGGCTGTAGACAGTTGATATTCGAACTTGCAAGTGCTTTTCTATTGCATCCATGGTGGAATGGATAAAAGCTTCATATTGTGTAAAGACATGGGTGGAAGCCAACTCCTCTACTGCATGCCTTACACAGCTGGAATTGAAGCGGCAACAGGCATAACCTTGAAACAAAGAATCAGCTTAGTAATCTCATCCTTCTCAAGCTGCAGGGCTCACTCATGATCCAGGAAAAGTTGATTGCAATGGTTATGAAATTCACACTTGCTGTTTTGCTTGTATGAACCCAGATGGCTGGTTTGCTATAGTTACCTATGTAGGAAGGTGCAGTGTTGGAGCTACTACTTTTTAGGTAACTATAGCAAACCGACCATCTGAGAGTCTATTTTCCATGCAAATATTCTGACCATGCATTTCACTGATCAATTATTGTAGTCACTGCAACTCTTCACACACCTGATATGTGAAGAGAAAGGTCAATTTCAGATCACATATCAGGTCAGCAGGTTCTGTGGTATGTGCTTTCTCTTGCTCTGCAATCTGTTGTTCACTCTTGAGACTTCCTCTACCTGCTGGATCTCTCTGGCCCAAGTCTTAGACCCATTACAACCTCTGGAGTGATTAAAACTGCGTGCTTGCATGATTGAGTTCTTTTGGGAACAGAAATGGACACTGTGTTGTCAATGTACTTTCTCTTAACAATGCATCAAAGTCATCTTCAAAGAGGGCTCCTACGTGGAGTTTGAAAGGTGGAGGTTTTCTTACGGTGCCTCTTACTTCACTTCATTTTAGAGTAGTTGAGAGATGCTCCCTCTCTTTTTGTGCATTTTGTAGACCCTTTTGTTTGTATCGCGAACAATAAGCATCCTTCTTATCAATCTACCATTGATATGACTATAAGATCATCTTGTAGACTTGAACTTCCATGCACCTTTACTAGATGTTCACTTAATTGTTCATAAAAGTGAATTCTTTGTTTGGAACTATGTAACCTTCAAGACCTCCAAATCCAATGGCAATTAGCAAACTTCGTGGGGACTACTTAAGTGGGGTTAGCTTACACTTCTCTACATATAACAATACAAGAGTTGTGAAATGTAATATGACATAAGGTGCAGGTAAGGTTGTAAGAGATGATTACAAATTTGCCAAGTGCTTCAAGACCTCTGATTGTGCAGATTCAAGATCACCCTCCATGTTTGCTTTTGCCTGAATCCCCATGCCAAAGCAATCTCTAATTTCTATTGGATGCCAAATTCTCCAATAGAGAGAACTCCCATATTGCAACTACCATCATACCTTCAATTTGATTTCTACCCAATTCTGCAACTATTGTGTTCAATCAAATTAGTTCCCTTGAGTTTTGTAGATAGTCAAAAATTTCCCTCTAATGTGGTCACCAAATTTTGCATTTTACGCAACCAGCCTCAAAACCTTACAAAAGCCTTTGAATGACAAAAATTTCTAGCTTGCTTGCGATAGGCAAAGATCCAAAAGAGAGATGCATGGAAATTTCATGATAAGAGTGGTGCTCTTGTCTCTATGCTATTGCATTGGGCTCAAGCGGGGACACTCAACTTTCCCGATACAAAGAGCAAACTTCATCCAAAGCCCAAAGGATAAACTGGAACACCATCATTTTGGAATTTTTTGGTAGAGCTCTTCATGGGAATTAATATGTTTACATTGGTGATTGTTCTTTGCAAGTGTTCTTTCGACTAGGTAATTGGCGAGAGCTTGTCAATTCCTCTCCCCTATTACCGAAAATAGCTGAAGTACAGGAGTGAAAATAGCAAAGGTATTTTCTGTATTCTATGACCTTGAGCTTATTACTACTAGACATAACCTAATGTTAAGAGGTTTGAGAGTGGCATTGTAACCCAACTGTGAATGGATGAAAAAGTCTCATAACCTTTCTAACGATGTATGAAAAGTTGTGTAACCCTATTCTCAATGGATAGAAAACTCATATCCGATGACATCGTGTCCATTCATTTTGCATGCATGAGAAAAAATAAGATCAAAAAAAAAATTGCACCATCACTCCTTGAATGGATTTGGCATCAATTAAATTATTTTCAATTATTTTTAATTTTTTGAAAAAAAAAACTACTCGAAATGTTTAAAATTTGTATAATTAAACTCTGTTAAATCTGGGATTTGAACCCAACACATGCATGGTCTAGACACATTGGGATTGTTATGTACTTATTAATAATTTTGTTTTTGCCAAAGTTTTCATAAATTCAAAAATCCAGTGCCGAAGCTTAAATTCCTAAATGTATTAATTATTCAACAGACACTTATAAATACATTTTACATTTGGTAGTTTAAAATAGTAATTATTTTACAATCCAACATTATACTAGAATGAATAATAAAGCTAGTGTGCTTCAGTCAAATTCTTTTGTGTGAAATTTCATCAAATTGCAACACAGGTCCAAATATGCCATTGCAAGATTTCTTTATTTCAAAAAATAATTAGACATATTTTAAACTTTTTAAATTCTGAATAGCCAGGATTCTATCTCAGTCTAAAACAAATCCTAGCAGACAAAAAAAATTAGGACTTGGATCCTTATAAAATTGTCAACTCGCATATTTTCAAATAGCCAAATTTGGCTAAATCTTCTTATAGTTGATTGCAACCTATGCTACTACAACAGAAATTTGAAAAATAAAATAAAATTCCTTGGTGTGCTTAGAGTTGCTTCTTTCATATTTTTGGCATGGCATGCAGGCATTTTCTAGAATTTCTGGCAATTCAAAAAAATACTGAATTATTAGTGCCTAACCAGGCTAGGTACTAAGGTATTTTTCGGCAATTCCAAAAAAAGAAATTAGGCTATGTACCACTTGCTGTTTTCTGTCGCCCTTTGTCATCGTCGTCGTTGTTGCACTTCTTTTCGCGCCTCCCCCTACGCACTGCAACTCCTTTCTTCTCTCTACTCTTAGGTAGGCACTTTGCTCTGCACCTTAATTTTTTCCTTGGCATTTACCGCTGAATCTTCTTGTGTTGTAGCGGCAATTTTTTATTTTTTGAAAAACTGTTTTGGAGCTCAAGATATCTCCCACTGTCCGTATTTGTGATTTTGAAAAACTGTTTGGAACTCTGGATGACTACTACAGCGATATTCTTGAGGTCCGAGGAGGTCGCGCTTCTTCTTCACTCTTGGAGGAGGTCTTCACTTCACAAAGTAAGTGGGCAGTATGCACTGGCAATATTGCATCGTTGCTCGAGTTTACTACTATTTTCTAGTCGGATCGGGTTTGTTGCATGTTTTTTTGCAAATCTGCATTGACATTGACTAAATTTTGACAGCCATTCGCCGGCCGTTTTCTTGTCGTGTATCTTTTTTCTGGCATCTACAGCTTTCTTCTTGTGTTGTAGAGGCAATTTTTGGTTTTTGAAAAACAGTTTGGAACGCAGGATATTTATCTCCCTTTGTTTGTATGCTTTTTTTTGGAAAACAGTTCGGAACTCTGGATATTACAGCAATATTGTTGACGTTGGAGGAGCTCGGGCTTCTTCTTCAATCTTGAACCTTCAGTTCACAAAGTAAGTGATTATTCTGCACTGGCAATGTTGCATCGTTATACTCGAGTACTACTACCTATTTTCTAGTCGGATCGGGTTTGTTGCATCTTTTTTTCATCTGTATTCAGATCTAAATTTGAAAACTATTCGCCGGGAATAGTTTCCAGAGAAAAATAGAAGGGTATCGCGAAACATAGGGCCAAGAAACAATCCCGCAAGAAGATAATGTTTTGAAGTAATGTTCTCGTAAAGTTTATCAGTTCTTATAAAACTCTGATTGTCTCGAGAGGAAGTTGGATCTCGGAACAAAACTTTCTCGTCTTTTTTTTTGGTTTAACAAACTTGTCAGCAGCAGTTTAGCAGAATGCTACATGGATGGATGCTCGTGCTACTGTTAGTTTCTGAAAGAGGAAAAGATAGTGGAAATGGTTTCAAGAACCCTCACAGCTGTAGATAAGATTGCAGCCAGTAGGCACCTCTGTACAATGGAGTTTGTTGATAGTTAATAAGAGATTCTTCTCTTTTTTCTTTGTGAAAGACACAATACATGTGTTCCCAGACTTTGTCTGAATCAGTTTGTCATGTGTAACATTCACCTAACACAAACATCCTGCTTCCTCACACAGGTCTATGAAGTTGGAAGTCTGCTGGAATCATGGCAGGGAGAACAATCAAAGGGCAAGTCGCGTTTGTATCAACTGGCCTTCTTTCTGTTTTGAACCTTCTGGCCACAATTGGAGGCATTGCAGCCATCGTGGTGATTTGTGCACTTGAGCATGTACCGAGCAGGATGGGATGGCTTTTCATAATCGTGGGGGGTTTTACAGTGGTGTCAGGGTTGATAGGGCTTTGTACAAGCAACCATCGAGGTTGTTTTACATGGCAAGCAGTTCTTCTGATGTTTGCACTCATTGGGCTGATTTCAGCTTCCCTGCTGATTTTCTTCAAGCCTACTCAAGTTCTGGCTAGGATGAATTCGAAGTATAGTGAATCCACAAGCTGGAAGATCATCAAGTTTCAGGCAGCAATTTTCTTCATTGTGTTCTGCATTGATGTAAGTGCCATCACACATTATATTTCTCAGTGAGGAGTGGTTGCAATTCCCCATTGGGGTCTCTATCCCCATTGGTGCGGCAACCCAATTGCCTTTGCTGTCATGAATGTGGTGGGTATCAAGGTGCTGACAGGTGATCTGGAGTGTTGTGAGTTTGTGATCTAAATCCATGTTGTCAGATTCTCATTGCCTGAATATTTAAGCTGATGAAACTTGATGAAATGTTTTATTTTTGTCCAGGTGATTGTCCTCATCCTTGGTACCTGTGTGAACTGCTGTGACTTGGTTGATTACTATGAGGACCTTGAAATGACAAACCGGAAGAGAGCTGACCTGGGACGCACACAAGCTGAGTCAGGTCGATGGGCATCAAAGCGAGAAGATACAAAAGCATCTCAGCTGGCACAAAAAATGAAAGACAAATATGGGAAATGGACTAATGATGTTGAAAGTAACAAGAACAGGAGGGCCACACTTGGCTAGACCACACCAAATGAAACGTCTGGCTGTGAACTCAAAATAGTCTGGCAAGTAAATTACTTTCCAATGGAGACTGGGGAGACATCAGCCTCCAGTCTATTGCCAGACCACCAGCTCTTGCACAAGGTTCATAGGTATTGTATTCAAACATCAAAAGTTCTGCATGATTCACATACATTGTGAGTTTATAGGGAAAAGAGGGCTTAATGTAGCTGGGCAGTATTGAAGGTCACGAGGTATGTGTCCTAAACTTACACAGGATATGCTGTGGTAGGAACAATATCCTCTATGCATTTTAGAGTTTGCACTGTGAGAAAACCCCATGTGCCTATCTCTCTGATGTGTTTTAACTGGCTGTATAAAGACCAAATAGAGTCTCTACATCTCTGTCTAAGCCTTCATCTTTAAGATAATGGAATGGCTAGCAATAGATTCAAAAAACGTTAACACTAAGATTGTTGATGAAGTGTTCTCAGTTGGAATATCAGGTATTAACCTATGCCTGAAATGAAATTTCAATATTTGAGCTTCTGTTTAGTTTTAGAGGTTCTTCATGCTTTATTTCTTTAAAGAGTCATTAGGGAACAAATGGTGAGACTAATCATGCTTCTGAAGAAACAAGGTTACTCTTCAAGTTTTTTCCTTGAAGTAAACAAGAGTTTTGTTTTTAGAAAATTCTGTTTGGTGTTTTTGTGATTGGATTCTCTAAAGGGATTATTTGAAGTGGAGCTTCGCAAGTGGGAAGCCCATATTTTCATCAAAAGATCATGCTCTCAAAGTAACTTTCCTCCTGTTTTCATGTTTTGTTCATTTTCTTTTTCTTTTCCTTTTGTGTGGTTCTTCCTTCTTCTCCACCTTAGTTTTTTCTCTCTCTTTGCTTCTGCTCGTGTTTTAGCTTTTGTTGCCCTGATCAACATCATGACTGAGTCTTCCTGTCATTGACAGTGTTTTGACTTGATACTCTATTGTCAATGCGCTAGGAGTGAACATGGGGACATTACTAGCAAAATTCTAGAAGAAAAATTTCTAGTGTATTTGGAGGACACCTCATCCAGCAGAATTTCTGCTTGGCAAAGGGTGGGTGTTTTAAGAAAACAAAATGCGCACTCCTAAGCGGGGCACTTATTTTGGGAACACCCCACTCCTCGGGTGTTACAACACACTCATTTTCAAACTGCTCCCACCCCAGTGCCATACCCTACGCTTACTTTAAAGCCATCAGATGGGGGTACTGGGACATCAAGTAGGTACTTCAAAAGATTGTCAGATTTGGATTTCCTGACTCTATGTATCCCTCTTGCAGTTTGTGGGACCTTCAACAAACTCAGTCAAATGTGTTTTCTCTCCAAATTGCTCATCTAAATCGTAAGATGAACACAAAAAATCAACAGCAAGAGGACAAATTCTAAATTCAACACTAGAGTCCCTAACACCAAGTGTGAATGCACCTTATGACACATTTATATGTGTTTCTTTGGGTTTATAATATATGAGATGTGTCAATTCTCCCAGTTTTTGAAATTTATTTGGCAAGTCTTGAACAAATCCTTACTTTGAATGGTGGGATGGATTGATAGGTAGTAGGCATTTTATTTGCCAAAGAAGAAGAGCAACTGGGTTGGTTGCTCTTGAAATTTAAGAAGTCCATTGGAGGAGAACTCCTTAAAAACTAAGTCTCCCCTGAGTGCATGTTGAGCCTTCTCGTTGGCTGCATGAAATTTTTATTTCCAAAACTGAGGGCTCTGGAAAACTGTTCTAGAAAAACCCAAGTAACACATTCCAATTGTGTTAATGTTAGTGTTTTTGACTCTTTCATGTTTTGTGAATATGTACAATGGTACGTAAGCAAAAAAACACATGTCCAAACGAGGTCGACATGCAAAACATCAGGCTTGTTGTTGTTACCTTGTTAGTCGATGTTGAAAAAACTCGGCTGATAGCCGCATAACCATACTCATGTCTTTACCCTATTTGACAATCATAGATGAGACACAGCACAAAAACATTGACTACAACACACACAAAAAAAAAGCCATGGGAGAAATACAAAGAAAGAAAGAAAGTTGATGATAGAAGAATCTGAAATGATACTTGAGAAGAAGAACAAAATGTAAAAGACTTCAAAAGCGGATTGGCTTAAAAAATTGTGTTATCATGTGCATCAAGATGATGATGATTATACAAGAGATTATAAATATAAATAACAAAATGGGAGAATTTGGAAGCAGTGTTATTTTTGTCAATTTTGTGATTTAGCGAAAGTGATGATGATGATGATTCATAGGATGAAGATTTAGCCAAATTTGGCTACATGTTATATATGAAAATTAAAATTTTCAAAACACCTTTTGGCTACCTATTTGAACCATGTATAGAAATCTGGCAAATTTTCTTAATATTTTAGTCAAATTCTGGTCTATTGAAAATCTCAAAAAGCACTTGGTTTTTAGCACTTTTTAATTTTAGTATAGCTTTTTGGTGAGCAAAAAAAAAAAAAAGGCTGCTTGGAAGGGAGGAAGAATTGTATGCAAAGAAAAGAAACTCAACAGAAGATGATGATGATAGAAGGAAATAAAAAAGTCTGAGAATCCAGCGATCCCATTGGCCTGAAAAAAAAAGAAAAAATCTTCAGACCTACTCACAACCCTATTTTGCTGAACATTGAAAATAATTATCCCTTTCTTCCGTTTTCATCAGTCCTCTCAAATTCTCACAAAACCTACCAAACCCTATTACACATTATAACTAAACACACCCAAAACCCTAAAACCTTATTACACATTTAACTGAACACACCCTAAACCCTAAAACCTTATTACATATTTAACTAAACACGGCCTAAACCCTAAAACCCTGAAACACATTTAACTAAACACACCCTAAACCCTATTACACATTTAACTAAACACGCCCTAAACCTTCAAAACCCTATTGCACATTTAATTAATTACACCCTAAACCCTAGAACCCTATTACACATTTAACCCTATTTAGTTCACTCGAGGTAAATTTTTTTAAAAAAAATTCAAACCATCAAATCCAGCAATTTCATTGGCAATAACATTTCTTCTTCACACCTACACAAAAGAAGCCCATTCAACACACTCTTGTATATTAGTACACTACTAATACTATATAACCCCGGTTAGTCTGTATACAGACAGGGTTAAAAAATTAGTAGAAGATGATGATGGTGATTAAAATTTTAGTATTATGATGCATCATGCAAGAAGAGAAATTTGTGATAAAAATTTGAAATTTTTTTAAAATATTTTTTGGCCTTGCCTACCAAGACAAGGATATTATTGTGTGTTTAGATTCATTATATAGTATAGTATAGCTTAAGGGATTTTGGCCCCTAATAAGGTAATAGGTCTTTTGAATTTTTTTTTTTTATATCAGGATTTTTGAAAGATGATATTTTGGGTTGTGTTGAAACTTTGAGATTAGTTATAGGGTTAATAGTAATAATAATATCTGGAAGGATTTTGGTTTCTTGTAGAGGATTTTTTGAAGACTATGTTTTTGCATGGTGAAATATTTGATTGAGTCTCCCTCCATAGGGTTTCTTCTTTTTGCCTTAAGATACTTTTTTTTAATGTAAATGGCAACAAAGGCCACAATGTAAATGTGACACCCCTTGTTTTTTTTGTACATTGGGTGTGTTTCTGCAAAACAAGAAGAAGAAGAAGAAGAAGAAGAGAACGTGTCACGAAGAAATTCGCCAGAAGATGGAGACAAAGGGGAAGGCTACTAGTAGTTGCAGACTATACTAGTAGTAGGAGTGTGTGCAAGGATTGGTGCATGTGTTGTTTGTGTGTGTCACCAAGTCTGTGAAGCTCCTCCTAGCTCTGGACACACCCACCACCCCAAAAACCCATCATCTTCATGCTTTTAATGCTCACAAGAAGTATATATATATACACATAGTAGTTTTTTCAGCTGCAATCTCTCTCTCTCTCTTCTCTAGATTGATTGCCTTCCTTGCTTGCCTTCTTATAACTAGAGTTAGAGCATGACAGCTGAACACACAGCTTATGTACTTGAGGGTGGTAAGATGGTACACCCACAGTAATAGATCATCATCTTTATCAGCAAAAAGCTAGCTAGCTTGTAGAATCCTGTTGTTTTATGGTAGAATGTTGTTGTTGTGGTTGTTAAGAATTGATGGAGCTTTTGAGTGATGAGCTTTTTGTTTTTAGGGGTGAGAAATTGGAGTTTTAGAGTTTGAGACTTTTTTTTTTTGGTGTGTGCTGGTTGAAGATTCTCAAGTTTGTGTGCTCTCCCTCCCCAAACTAAGAAAAAGAAAAAAAAACAAGAAACAAGAAACAAAAGCAAAATCAAATCAAATGTGGGGTGTCAATGCTATCATCGTCTGCCTTCTTTTTTTGTGTTCAGTCTTGGTCACAGAACAGCGGAGTCTCCTCCTCGGAGCATATGATGATCATGTCCGGGATCATCATGATGGTATCAGAAGAGAAGCCGCAGTAGTAGATCCGAAAGACGATCAACAAATTGTGAAGCAGGAGTCTGGCAGCATTTGGCCATGGAGTTCGGGTGATTTCCAGCATCTTTCTGGAGATGCACAACGTGACAAGACTTGGGTTCTTCCGGAAATTGGCAGCGCTGGTGTTGCGGATCCTGTTCCTGAAGGAGGAGAAGAACCTCCGGCTCTTCCGGATGATGAGCCTCCTCCTTCTCCTCCATCCGATCCCCCTCCTTCTCCTCCCCCTCCTTCTCCATCTCCTCCCCCTCCTTCTCCATCACCTCCACCACCATCTCCTCCTCCTCCCCCTCCCTTACCATCACCACCTCCACCATCTTCTCCTCCTCCCTCTCCATCACCACCTCCACCATCTCCTCCTCCTCCTTCTCCATCACCACCTCCACCATCCCCTTCTCCTCCTCCTCCTTCTCCATCACCACCTCCACCATCCCCTTCTCCTCCTCCTCCTTCTCTATCACCACCTCCGCCGTCACCTTCTCCTCCTCCTCCTTCTCCATCACCACCTCCACCATCTCCTCCTCCACCTCCTCCCTCTCCACCTCCACCATCACCTTCTCCTCCTCCACCATCTCCTCCACCTCCCCCTCCTTCCCCGCCTCCTCCTCCTCCACCTCTGATCACACTGAGCAATCTGGTAGTGTCTGGCAAGGGGGCGTTGCTGATTCCCCCTTTCGATTCACATATCTTCTCTTACCGCACATCCGTAGCAGCTTCTGTTTCTGCTGTCCGCATCACTGCCTATGTGCTTCCTGATGTGAAGGTAATGCCCATTTGCTCATCCTCATCGTTGCAGTTTTTGCTCCATTGGTTTTCTTGGGCTGTAAACATGACCCATCATCTGTTGAAGAACAAATCTTCTATCTCCATGGGATACTCGTCTGTTTTCTCAATAGAATCCAGAGCTCTGTCTCACATGTTTTGCAATTCAACAAAGAAGGTTCATGATTCTTTGAAGCATTGGTTTTAGGGCTTATACAACCAGGAATTCCAGAGCTTTGTCTGACATGGTTTGTGATTCTCCAAAGAGGCTCATGATTCTTTGAAGAATTGGGTTATCATTTTTTACAACCAGGAATTCCAGAAATCTGTCTTACATGTTTGCAATTCCTCAAGAGGTAAGCAAGTCTAGAAAGAATTGGGTTTCATTTGACAACCTGGAATTCAGAACTCTTTCTGACATGTTTGCAAATCTCCAAAAGAGGTTCATGATTCTTTGAAGAATTGGGTTTGATTTTACAACTAGCAATTTCAGAGCTCTGTGTCCGACATGTTTGTAAATTCTCCCAAGGAGTGGTGATTCTTCAAGGGAGATTGATTGATTTCATCTACAACCAGGGTGGCTGTTATTGCTGCTGCTGCTGTGGCAGATTTGTCTGCAACTATTTTTTCACATCAAACTGTGATACGGGATTGGCATGGGTGCAGGACTATGAAATCAAGGTCAATTCAACCACACTCAAAAGTGGAGAAGAAAGCCCCCCCTTGGAAGTTGGAGCAAACAAAGAAACTGTGGAGTTTGAAATCAATGTATCAGCAGCTGGACACAGACCTTCAATCTACTTCCTCTCCGTCTACCGCGGTGAGAGATTCTCTTTCCATCCTTACTATCTGTATTTGTCTTCTTTTCTCTTCTCTTCTCTTCCTGCAAAAGAGTTCCAAACTTCCAAAAGTTCATGCAATCTCAAAGCTGCTGTTGTAGCTCTAACAGGATACTCTGAGGTAGAGGTGCGTACTGCAGTCTGTCAAGTGTGCCCATGCCCTGCAACAAATAGCAGATGTATATTATGAAGATGGATGTGCTAGAGCACCTCATGAGTGCATATGCTTTTTTGCTGATGTGAAATCACTATTGTTTGCAGAGGAGAAGTCATGCACTTGGTGGAAAGTTCTCAAGTGGATTCTCATTGTACTTTTAGTGATTTTGGTGCTGGGGGGAGTAATCTATTTCTGCTTTATCTATCACCGACAACGTACACAAGCTCTTGGGGAGTCTGAAAGAACTCAATGGTGGTGGCGATTGTGGCCATTTGGCTATTCTGCTCCAAGACAACAGGCTGACACATCACCAGATCCTTCACCACTTTTGGCGGACACATCTTCTTCTCAGTCTTGAAATTCCTTCACTTCTCCACACACCCCTTTTCTGATCCTGTGGATTTCTAAGTCTAATGACCACTGACAACAGAGTTCAAAGGGATTTTACAGACATCTGAACTGAGTTTTGTCCTTTTCTGTTTCTGTTGGTAGTGATAAATTTGATTGTGGAAACAATTGTACAAAACTTGACTTTGAAGCTTTCAGTGAAAAATAAACAAACAGCAGTACGAGGAATGTGCCAAATCTGTGTTTGTTAGTATATGAGGTGGAAGTTGCAAGGTTGGAATTGTAATATAGAAAAATTAGGGTTTCTGGACCCTCTGTAAAACCAGAGAATCATGGGTTAAAAGCCTGTAATTCTTATTATAAGCTCCTTGCAATTTGCAACTCTGTCACATGGGGTGACATACAAAGGACATGCAACCCATGCAAAACACAATTGCAACATGTAAAAATTCTAGTGCACTAAAACAACACTTAAAAACAATTCAAGGAACCCAATTGAACAGTCTCATTGTTCACACCCTTAGGTGCAAAGTGTATTTCATAGGTGCTTTACATTTGTGTATATTTTCTACATTAATATTATAAACTCATCTTGCAAGAGTAGGTTTACCCTAAACAATATCATTCGAATCTGATAGTCCTACCTTCATTGTAGATTATTTGTTACTGTTGTCATCTAGGTCCACAGGAAATTACATTGGTACTGGGCTCGCTTCTAACCATTTCACATATTGCAGAGTCAAAGGACATCCAATTTGGCTGTTCCTGAGAACACCAAAACTGATGGCAAATTCCCCCTTCACAAGATAGGCTATACCCAACAAGCAGCCAACCATACAAGACATGGGACCCTTTTCAGAAGTGCATTGGGGATTTTGCATTGTTTGCTAGACAAGATAATCTAATGATTGTAGTGGGCTGTGGACTTCAACTTGGGTGTAGAAGAGGAGTTTGTCCAGGTTTTGATTCCATCACATAGGTTCCTATCACTTCATTCCATGACGGACTGCATTAACACTGAGTTAAGCTCTTCCCTAACAACCTCCAGTTTACAAGGAAATTCCCAAGGTGCAACAAAAAACATGGGCTTGCAGACCAAAATCTTCACATAGATGCATGTGACAAGCAAGAATAGATGTGTGAGAAGTGCATCTGGCCTTCTTGTAATCCAAAAAGTTCTAGCTCATCTGGTGGGGTGATGATCATCACATGATTGTCATCAGTAGAAGATAACACAATTACAAAACACAGAGAATTATTGCAGCAGCATGTGTGCTCTCACTACTACCCATCTGCCACCACACTATTTACTTACTTAGACCTAAGAACATGGACACAGCAATTCTGCAAGCAAATCCACAACCCATATTGCACCCAATGTAATATTGTGTGCATCACCTCTTGTTTCATCTGTAGGTGGAATTGGGTGCCACTTATTTGGAATAATTCTCTCGCTCTCTTTCTCTACTGCAACAACAGGTTCCTTGCATCACAAACTAATTAATTCTCTCTTTTCTCTACAACTACTTTCTTCCTGCTATCACTTCTGGATGACGCCAGAGATCTGAGTTTAGTACAAATTTCCCATTCAAGCACCCAAATGGGTTTTTGCAGATGTGATTATTCTAACTGCAACATCTTGAGTCTTGCCATCATTGTTGTTGAACTGATCAATGATACTAAAAAACACTCCAAAAGACAGAGCCTTTTATTGGAATCATGAAATCACAGAGGAAAACAACATGTGGGTTTGACAAAGGTGCAAACTGGGCTTCGAGTTTATATGTTTTTGGACCAGTGCGGGGTGGTTATTAGAAACAGGAACAGACCCCCAGCAATTATCAGGGAGGTTCTTAGGATTCATAACCATGGTTCTAAAAAATACAAGACCCGGCCACAAAACCACCAGTTCTTTCATGAAAACCTGTAGGTTCTTGAAGGGTTTCGGAATAACCAGGATTGATGGTTCTTTGGTTCTGATTTTTTTTGCCAAGGAGGTTTGGAAGGAGGGAGTAGGTTTATTCGAGGGAAGGATGGGTTTATGGGTAGCTAATGCAGAGAGGGAGGGTAAGTTTGTAGCTCTACTTACTTATGAAGTTTTCACACCAACAAACATCATTATATTCAATATATATCTGTGCATAATTTAATGCTTGCTTGGTGATTCTTGTTGTGTGCTGCTAAACTTGTGATGTGTGTAAGTGATAAAGAAATGGAAAATGGAAAAAACAGGGTGATATAGGTAGATGAACCTTAAATGCATAGTTTACATAGTTATACCAAACTTTCTTCAAAACTAAACATGAGTACATATTTTTTGACAATTCACAAATGTATGAGAAGCCTAACTCAATGGGAATCAGGATTTTTTTATGAAACACAAATTACTTGTGTACTTTGCATTCGACTTACTTGTGTACTTTGTCATTACAAAAAGACATTGATGCATGCTAGAGTGCACACTTAATGATTGCACTTGTGATGCATACATTGTAAAAGAGTGACACTTGGTGAATACTAAATGTATTCAATTAAACCTTTAACCAACCGGTAGTTAGTAAAATAAACAACTCAACACTTACTTGGAATGCATCCACAAGTAATCCAAAACTAAAAGGACCTCCTCTCAACTCTACTACATATGTTACATCATGTTGATCATGCCTTATCATTTTAATGTGCCAAAAAAAGTTGTTTCACCCAAGAATGGCTACTTATTTCATTCAAGTTTCTCCTCTTTTTTTTGCAAAATTCTCTCTTGATTGTCATTTTAATCAAAGTGATTGTTACTCACTTTGACCATAATTTTCATTTTGATGAAGAACACCATGATATTGATGAAGAACATGATGGTGTTAAGGTGTCTAAGTAGACCTTTAGCTCCCTAGAACCCACAAAATTGGCATGGAATATGGCATGGGTTTGTACACCCATGGAGGCTCTACTAGATGTGAGTTGTTATCTAATCTTGCTTTCTTGGCTTTCCTTTTGTCCAAGGCTACTTTCATATTGTGATGGCAAATAACATGTGTAATGCCATTAAAAGGAGCCTTATAAACTATGATTTAAAGACATGTTCAATTTTTGCATAGAGTGCATCACCTTGCTCAACAATATGCTTCATTGAGTGGGTTTCCTTGTATTAAAAAAATAAATTTATCCAAAAGTCTTTCTCATTTTGCTACTTCTTTGTTTATGTTGTCAAGCACCATTTTTCCCTTGTTAGCAATTTTTTTTCTTGTTCTTGCATTTCGATCTTTGATAGGTGTTTTTTTCTTGGTCACCTTTTGTTCTAGAGTTGTTAAGGAATGTTTTAAAATCATCATGCTTGACCTTTTTAATAAATCATAGGTTCTTCATGTTGTTGTTTCTACAGTCCAACAACTTTTACCTTGGGAAGAGCAAGCAATTGGACAATTGATGGTGGTGGGGTGACTTGCCATGCTTGGTGGTTTTGAGTCAAATTTTTGAAAGTTCCCAACAAACATTAATCTTGGCTACCTTTGGAGCCATTGTCCTCAATGTTGTTGAACCCACCTACACCACCACCTTCCAAGTCAACAAAATAATGACAGGCTTTGTCTTGCATATCTAATGTAGACTTTTTAAGAATGTCATGTGTTTGCAAGTCATCTATAACAAACTCTATCTTAACAACATTACTTGAAACTTTCTAAAAGGTGCATCTTATTTGCCATCACATTGGGATTCAATGGCCATATGCCGGTTGTTTTTTTTTTAATTCAAAAATTGTGGGGTGTGAAAGTTTTCCTAAGGGCCAACAAGACCCATTGCACCAAGTCCCTTTTCTTAAACCCTTCCCCCTTTTTTGGCAATGTCTAAACATCTTTGTAGACATGGAATGTGATTTTGAACAACTTGAAACATGAAATGTCTAACATTTGAAATATGTGGGATGTATGTGATGGCAAAGTGATTAAGTCCAACTTCACTTTTTTTAATTATGTCTAGATTACATCAATTATGATGGGAGTTATGGCTGTCAAAAATCAATGAGTGTCTATTGTTTGTTGACAAGTTGTTTTTTCATTCTTGCACTGTTATGAAAAATTCATGTGGAAAACAAACTTTTAGTCATCCATGCCTTGGGTTGCATAGGCATTGTAAATTCACTTTCATAATGTTCAGTGTAATTGAGTTTGAATAATTTACCTTTGTAGATATAAAAGGGTGCACATTAATCATTGTGCACATTGATCCAAGATAATACTATAACTATCCTATTTTGTTTGGAGTAATGGAATGCACTATCTTCAATCTAATCATGGCAAGCACAAGGGCGCCACCATTACAATCAACTTGTGCATCAAATTTGTCACAAGTTCCAAATGTGGTGGCATCGTAGTTGTGTAGATTGTAAGCACACTACATGTTATTATAAAAGGTTGCCATATTGCTAAAGCATAATCCCTTTGCATGGTCAACTTAAAATGTTTGAACTACAAATAGTGATAGATCTAGGTTTTGTTTTTTGAAACACCATAACCAACCCTAATCCAAATTCTTTGGAATTTAAATGAATTGTTTTTTTTTTGTGTAACTTTTGTTACATTAAATTACAATTGTGTCAATGTGATGGGATTCAATATTAGTTGCATCTTCTTGATGTAATTTACAAGTGTTGTTTCCTTAACTTTCTCAAACACATTTGATTTACTTTTACATTTGTTCAACACCACCCCATACAAGTGATTCTTCAAGGAGATGACTAGGACCCCTAGAAGTGTGTTGCAAACACAAATTTTGATCCACCTTCAACTCTTGTAATGGTGTGTTGCAAATGGGTGTGTTCATTATATAAGGAGACAATGTGACCAAAGTTATAATCCTTTTTATTTACAAAGGATTCATGTGGTTTTCAATACCAAATAATTTCTCCAAATTAAATGAAATTATATATTATATAGTGACTCTATCATTCATTTGATAAAAAATACTTTAATGTTATGTTGTTTTTTCAATGTGAATATATCTTATGACATTAATTTGGCATGTTATGTTCCAGTGTTTAAAAATTTGATGTTAAAAACAACATATGTCATGTATTTAGCTATAGATTATTTCTAATCTATAACAAGAATAATTGAAATGAAAATTCATTAATATTTCAATACTTAAAACTTATGTGATCCTTTTTCAAAGTTATTAGGGGTGCAAGATTAAAGAGTGCCAACACAATCTTTGGCACATTATATCATGAATGTACCCAAATCAACATCATTGTAGTTGACATTTTTCTAATAATGCAAATGTGTGCATTGTCTAGTTGATTTTCCTACATAGTAATGTCAGGCCCTTGAAAATTTTGGTGTGATTCTTAGTTCTCGAAGCATGTAAATTCTTTTGTCATACAATGCTAGCTTCACAAATGTGACACAAGTCTTGGTTTCTTCATAGGAAGATCAAATGCCCAAAGAGGCCAACTATCCTTGCCTTGGGCCCACTACTCATTTTCACAAGTTACATTTGAACTTTCATTTTTTTCATTTGAACTATATAATTGTTAGTGTGAGCTTGAACTTGCCTCATCTTCACTATTTGGAAGCAAGTTGAAATTTGACATGAAATCCATCTTTCAAAGTGTTTCAACATGATTTCAATTTTTTGCCCAAAATGTGTGTGGCTTGCCTATTGACCTCAAATGGGCAAGTTATTATTATTTTCATGTTTCAATGTGTATATTGATTTCATCCATCAATTGCAAGATGAAAGTGCATTAATCACTTCTTTAAAACCAACTCTTATTATTTTGAAATAAAACAATGTTTTTTTTCTTTTTTTTTCCTGGCATCTACATGTAGCCACCCTTGTAATAATGTGATTAAATGAAATTGAAATGATTAAAGATTTTTTTAATGAGATGTTTAAATATGTATTTTGATTGATTTACTTGTGTTTTGAAAAAATACACTAATCACTTCATTCAAACCAACCAACAAGTTTTTGAAAATTAAAAAAAAAGTTAACACTTGTAATAACAAGATTAAATGAGCCAAGTAGTTGAAACCATGTGTAGTTAGTTGTGTAAAACATTGCAACTTTTGGACCAAATGGTTTTCCTTAGGTTATCATTTAGGCCCACCTTCCAAACCTTAATATGTCATTAACAAGGTTAATCATTGTTAGTCTAATTAACAAACTATTTTAAGCAACTAATGGTGCATTCACACTTGATGTTAAATCGGGGTTAAATGAAAATCTAGGTGGCAACCTAGATGGCACCCAATGTTAAATGGGCCATAGCTTAATGTTAAGTGAATGTTAGCTTAACATAAAAATTTCATGGTAACTAGGGTTGAGTCATAAATGGGTAGCATGGTGGTAGGGGACTCAACCTTAGAGAGTCCCTAACACCAAGTGTGAATGCACCTTAAGAAGATGTTGTTTTAACATGCAAAAATAAATAGATGTCCATTTTAGGGAGCTGACACTTTAAGGTTCATCTACCTTATTATTTAAATAAATAAATAAATAAATACATTATTTGTGAAAGGATATCAAGAGGAAAAAAAATTTGAAAACTTCTTATTGATATATTTCTAAGGCAATTTCATGTGACATACAATTAAATTGGAAAAAATAATAATAAAACCATCATCCTTTTGATGAACCAAGAACAATAAAAGGTTCCAACATGTCGCCATAATATAGGAGGATTCTTAGGAAAAATAAAATAAAATTTGGCTAAATCCTCTTGTCGATGATCACCTGAAGAGAGCAACAAAATGAAAGAAAATCCAGCCAAAACAAAAAAGAATGGGTTTTATTAAAAAATGGCACCAACAAAATTCTTGTTTTGGTTTTTAGGGTTTGGTGCTTATTAGGGTTTGGCGCTCTGTAAGAATTTACGTTGTTGGGGATTTGCTTTGCTTTTGTGTGAATTGGGTGTTTGTATCTTGTGGGTGGGTGGGTGTGTGAGTGGGTTCTTTGTGTGTTTGTTGCGGGAAGGGGAGACGTGTTGTTTTGTTTTGTCTGCATGTAAGATGAGCGGGAACAAGGAAGCGCCCAGAATACTCTTGTGTGGAGACGTCAACGGACATCTGCATGCTCTTTATAAGCGTGTGCTCGCAGTTTAGTGTCTTTTCTTTCTTTGGATTATTGCTTTCGGGAAGGGATGTGTGTGGTTCACATGGAGCTGATGACATGCTTCTTACAGTTGTTTGTTTGTCCCCAAACAAAGAAGAAAAAGAGAAAGAAAAATCAGCTAACGTTGTGGAGTTTTTTGGTCCTGCACCCACCCAACAGGTGAATAAGAGCAATGGTCCCTTTGATGCGCTTCTGTGCGTGGGCCAATTCTTTCCTAGAACGCCTGAAGGAATTGAAGAAATGGAAACCTATTTTACACTGGCCAAGCCAATCCCACTTCCCACTTATTTCATAGGGGACTATGGAGAAGGAGCCGCTGCCCTTTTGGCACCGGCTAAAGCAAAAGCAGCTGAAACAGGTATACCCATGGATGGCGTACGCATTTGCGATAACCTTCTGTGGCTAAAGGGGAGTGGCATTCTCAATCTGAAAGGTTAGAGAACTTCAACCCCACCTAAACCCTAAACCATAAACCCTAAACTTTGTTAGAACCAATCTGTTTCTGTTTCATCCTGTTTCAGATTCTGGGATGTAGCTGCTGCTGCTGCTGCTGCCATAATTTTCTACCTGCAATGAATGTGATGAGAGTGAATCCGAGAGTGTTTGAATTGGAATTGCCTTCTGAGCAGTATAATGGCACAGGTCTTCGAGTGGCATATCTCTCGGGGAAACACAGTGCAGAATTGTATCAAAATGCAAAGGCGGCAGCTGCTGCAGGAGCTCACCATGAGGATGATGTGGACACACTGCGGGCTTTTGCAGATGATCCAAGCATTACAGACCTCTTCCTTTCATATCCTCTTTTGTTACCTCTTAGAATTGGAGAATGATGGAAGGTGTTGCCGTTTGTTTTAGGGTTTAGGGTTCAGGATTTTGTGTTTCAAGCTGGTTTGCAAAATCTGTTCTCTCTCTCTCTTGCTCTCTCTCTCTTTGATTTTTCTCTTGGAAATTCACTTGGAAGCAACAAGGGTTTCAATCTTTGACTGTTATTTCTACAAATGAATGGCCACAAGGCATCCTTGCCGAAGCAGATTTATCAGTTGTACCAGAGGGGATTGACAGGATGACTACAGGCAGCACTATTTCAGCTGAGCTTGCAAAAGAACTCAAGCCTCGGTAAGGACACATCATGCTGCTCTGACACTTTGAGAGCAATTCTCATAAATACTATGAATTCACTCATTGTCATGTTATCTGCAAATTGTTTGTCGTGGTGATTTCATAGATATATCACTTGGACCAGGAAGTGCTCAGAGATTTTTTATTTATTTTTGGGTATGGAATCAGCTACCATTTTGCAGGGTCAGAGGGAGTCTTCTATGCTCGTGAACCCTATCTTAACACAGGGGTTACCCACACAACTCGCTTCATTGGACTTGCAGCTGTTGGCAATGACAAGAAACAGGTCTTTTCCCTGTTCTTTCTTGTGATTCTTCTTTTTTTGGGATCTGTATATATATGTTTTGTCCATGAATTCAACTGAGCTAGAGATGCTGGATTCACATACGTAGTGGCGCCTTGTTGCTGCTGATTGCATTGCAGAAATTCCTTCATGCTTTGTCTCCAACACCAGCATCTGCCATGCTTTCTTCAGAATTGGCTATAAGGCCTCCCAACACCACCATCTCCCCCTACAGGGTGGGGACTCACAAGAGCTCAAATAACACAACTCCCTCACATCCAGGGTTGAAGAGGGACTTAGTGCACAGTACCAGCATCACCGCCACTACAGAGTCTCCTGCTAATGAAGGCCAGTATTGGAGATATGATGTCAATCAGGGAAAGAGACAAAGGTCTGATGATGGTGGCAACAGGGTTTGCTTTGAATTTGTTAAACAGGGCTCATGCTCACGTGGTGAAACCTGTAAATTCAAGCATGATCTCGGGAATGGAACTCCGATACCCAAGGGAGCTTGCTTTGATTTCATATCTAAGGGGAGATGTGAAAGGGGAGCTGATTGCCGGTATCGGCACTCTCTTGAGGAAGACAAGAATGTGGGGGAGGGAGGGGATGCTCTTCCCCCTGGTGTATGCTTTGACTTCTTCAGGAAAGGACAATGTGAGAGAGGATCAGACTGCAGGTAATGCTTGGTGGATTTGAATACTTGCTTTGTAATCTGACATTCAGTAGCAACACATCTTGAAGCCATGTTTGACAGGCCAGTTTATCCAAGCTAGTCTCTCATTTGTTGTTCTTTCTTTGTTGACTCATGTGGAAATCCTGCCCACAAAACATTACCATGTGCAGCAACATTGTAACCTCAATTTGTAGAGTAGGGCTTTCTGTCAGCATTTGCTCATAGCAGATAGTTGCTGTTGATAAAGATGATGTCGTTGTTTTTGACCAGGTTCAGTCATAGCCTAGACAATGCACGGCCAATAAGGACTCCTCGTCCACCGCCAGACGCCTGTTGGTTCTGTCTCTCCTCCCCTTCAATTGACACACACCTTGTAGTTTCTGTTGGGGACCACTGCTATTGTGCTATAGCCAAAGGCCCTTTGGTTGATAGCCATATCTTGATCCTCCCCATTGAGCATCACCCATCAACCATCTCACTGCCTGCTGATGCTGAATCTGAGCTGCAAAGGTACAAGGATGCACTACAGAAATGCTTCAAGACTCAAGGCAAGGCTACTGTGTTCTTTGAGCGCTACTTGCAGCTACGTGCTGGAACTCATGCACACCTTCAGGTAATTCATACCAGCTGGCACCTCACCTTTTCTTCCAGTAGGATGTAACCCACTGGAAAATTTCTCTCTCTGCTAAAGTGGTAGGATGAGCAGAGTGATGGTTAAACCCTGCAAGGTCTGGAGCAAGAAAATATTTCTTGGAAACCCAGAATTCCTGATAGATTTGAAAATGCTTGCAGGCAGTCCCTGTTCCATTACAAAAGGCATCAAGTGTGCGAAGTGCATTTGTGTCAGCTGCAAAGGAGGTGGGGTTTGAGTTTGATATCATTTGCCCATGTAAGAAGCAAAAATATTGCCATGCCTCTTCCCCTTATAAAACCTCTTGGGTGCATATAGTTTGAGCTGGTCACTTGTCACTCATTATACCATTGTGGGGAAGGCCCTCTTTATTGATGGTAGAACAGAGGTGTTTTCCTTTGGATGAGATATTCTTATCTGTGAAATCCTCATTGATTAGAGACTAGCATTCATGACATTGACAGTGGGTGGGCTTGCCTTTGACTCTCTGCAGCTGACACAGATCCACAAGCCAGACAAGCATTGAAAGAGGTGGTTGGAGGAGGAGCAAACTTCTTTTTCGTTGAGCTGCCTGAGGGCACCATACTGGCTCACAGACTTGCTCCAGGAGAGAAGTTGCCAATGCAGTTTGGTCGCGAGGTGAGGACATATAATCTTGCTGTTGGCTAGGTATTTTTTTTCGAGAATGGATTTTCTACCACATTCTTGTTGGATAACTTGTGCTTGCCTGATCTTATGCTCACTCATTTTCTCAGTGCATCTGCCCTCTCCTGTGTTTTGTACTCTCTTTCTGTTGAAGCTTACCCTCCCAAGCTTGTTGCTGCTTGAATGAGGGTACTATCGACTTTTTTGATTAGCTATTTCTCTTGAGTGCTAGCCAACCTCATGACCAAGTCTTCCCATTGCCTTTGGAAATGCAACAGAAACTCGGGATCAGGTTTTGTATAATGGTTTGCCTTAATCCTTCCAAAGTGAATACTTATCTACACCCATCACCATTGGGATCTGATAAAGTCAGTGGGTAGTAGTCATGGCAGCTTGTGAGTGCCAATTTGTGATAAAGATGATGGTCTGATACTTCATGTGAGCAACTCTCACAAGGTTATGACTGCACTGATTGTCATGGTACCTTCAAAGAGTTTTTGTGAAGATTTCTCTGCAATCTCATGGACACATACCTGTATTATTGAACAGCAAAAAATGAATCGTCAGGGTTGATGGGACCACCAACAGCCAAGATCGTGTTCAATGTTACGAGTCCTCCACATTTATTTTGATATTCTAATGTATTTGTCAGTTGTCCTGGATCTGCAGGTGATGGCTAGCGTACTAGGGACACCAGAAAGGGGAGACTGGAAAGCGTGCAAGTTGGACATTGAAGAGGAGACATCCATGGCTGACCGATTCAAAGAGCAATTCCAAAGTTTTGATCTTATGCAATCACTGGTATAGTGTACGGCGATTCATTTTAGCTTTCATGTCAAAGCCATGCCATGTCAAGACAATTTTGATTTTTTTTACGTAGACCCAAGAAAGTCTTGTCTCCAAAGAGCCACTTTGATTCACTCTCTGACAAAAGGTTGAATTTTGTTTTTTTCTTGTCATGTCTTTCCTTTCCTTTCCTTTCCTTTCCTTAGCTTGTTTGGACTCTTCCTCCTTGACAACAAAGGAAAAATTCAATCCATTTGTTGATAGGTGTGTGTGGTCGAGTAGCTTGGATCCTTTAAGAAAAACTTTGATAATTGACAAAATTGGCAAAAATTATCTGGGACAAGAGGTTTAACTTAAGGTTTATAACTTTGTTATAGGAACTTGGGTATGACTCAATTTGGGTTATATTATAAATTATACAATTATAATAGAAAAGGGGTTTTGGGGTAGTACCAGGTTTTTTTTTTAAATTAAAAAAATTTGTGATATCAATTTGGGGAAAATTGAATTTAGCCAGATTTTTTTAAATTAAAAAATATGGAAATGAAATAGTTTAAGCATGAGGAATGCCATTGAGGATGGGTTCAAATAAACATCAAACAAATTAAAATAGGAAATGTTTGAAGCCCCCGCCACCTCATGTGGGCACCTTATTTTGGGAATGCCCCCCACTCTTCCATTCCCAAGTGTTATGTATTCTATTTTCCAAAATGCCTCACATCATTTTTTTTTTTAAAAAATTCTCGTGATACCCATCAGATGCCCGTCTCAAAGAGTATACAATCTTCAAACTTGACAAAGCCCTCACCCATGCAATGAAATGAATTTGGATTTGGGTATAGCCATGGTCTTGGCCTTTACTCTAAGAAGTTAAAGTTCAAACATCGAACGAGTTAAAATAGGAAATGTTCCAAAAAAATCCCCCACCCCCCAAAATGAAACTCCCAAGTGAAGTAGATTCCTTAAAATGTGGGACCAAATTGAAAATTAAAATAGCCCAAAAAAACCAAAACAACCTCAACAACCGCCCCCCCCCCCAAACAAAAAAATTTGAATTAAAAAATAAAGAGAGAATATAACTATAGAGCCAAGCCACCGACCAAATATATACACCTACGGGAATGGGTCGCATTTCACTCCTGGTTTTGAAAAAAATTCATTTACCGTTGGATCTCCAATCTACCGGTACAGAAGAATACACGATAGCAGTAATCTTTGCGGTGAATCAACCGCCCCCGTGCCGTCCCGCCCGCCCGCGGTTTTTTGTGCGGTTTGCCGTCGCGGTTGCTGCGCGGATCTCCCTCTCTGCTGCCATCGTTCTCCGTTCCCGCAGCAGGAGCTTCTTCTTCTTCTTCTTCTTCTTCAGGGTTTTCTCCTCCGTCCTGCGTCTCTTCTCTCAGTGCGCATCTCCCCGGAATGGTTATAGCTTTGTAGGTCCGTATTTTGTTGCTCTTTTGTCTGCTTTTTAGCAGTTTTGTGGTGGAAGGATTTGAGCATCGCAGAAAGGGAGGAGAAAGTGTTTTCGTTCTTGAACTTCATCGCAGCGGCGCCATCTGCAAGAGTTCGCGCTCTTTTCTCCGGCTTCCGACTGTTTTGGTTGCTGCTGCTGCTGTTGGAGTGTCATCGAGTTGGATCTTTGTTCGAGTTTCAGGTTGGACATCCTCTTTGTTCCGCTGCTTTTTGTTTTCTTTTGTTCGTCGTGTTTAACCTCTTTTGGCTCTTTCGTTTTTTTTTTTCCTTCCCCCCCCCCCCCCCCCCTTCTTTTTTTTGTTTTTTTTTCTTGTTTTTTTTTTTTTTGTTTTTTTTCTTGTGTGTGTCTTGCTGGGGGTTCTTTTTTTCTTTTTTTTTTT
>Ga0116231_10005275_pt1 | contig 25530 bp, 18 predicted proteins | sample S1TSphgellanicum_2_FD_89695 | JGI IMG/M metagenome (GOLD analysis project Ga0116231, IMG submission 89695) | Host-associated microbial communities from peat moss isolated from Minnesota, USA - S1T2_Fd - Sphagnum magellanicum MG | ecosystem: Host-associated > Plants > Peat moss > Unclassified... | reverse complement strand
TTAAATTTTATTTTTTTTTTTTTTTAAATACATTTTTTTTGGGCCCCTTCCCACACCCCCAAAAAAAAAAAAAAAAAAAAAAATTCCCACCCATGGTCACTCTCAAAATAAAAGATTACGCAACCTACACATGGGTCTTGACTCACAAGGCTAAAAAGTTTGGGCAAAGGAATGGAATAAAGTGTGGTGCTATTGGGAACAGCTTGAGAAATACATGGGACCTTGAAGAATGCAGAGAGAGAGTGTTATTGGGAACCATTGAGAACCTGGTGGAAACAACATAATGGGAACATGATACCTAATGAGAATTGCAAAATCCCAACCCCCTGACTACCCTTTCACACGTTGAGCTGTCTCATTAGTTGCATGGAAATTTTTATTCATTAAAATTGGTCGTCACCATTTTTGGCCTTGGTTTACACCCCGAAAAAGCTCGGACCTTCCCCCCCCCCCGCCCCCCTCCTCCTCCTCAAATACACTTACTAATGAAAGCCTTTGATACTAGCGAGCCACATGGCATGATTGATGGCACTCATATGTCAGGCTCTTCCGCTCGTCCTTGTGTACTGAGTACGATTCCGTAGTTTGGCAATTGAAACCGGACTCCTCCGATCCTAGTTTGTCTTTCTCCTTTCTTCCTCTATTTACACTTCCTTGTGGCAATGTAAACAATTTCTTTTTTGGACAAATAATTTCTTAAATTTTTTTCGCAAAAAATAAATTCGGAAGATTTTATTTTTCCTAGTGCAAAATTCAACTTTTTTTTTTCTCTTTAAAATTTTTTTTTCCTTCAAATTTTCAATTCACAAAATTGAGGGTAAAAACAAACTCCAATTCTAGGTAGGCCTTTGATTTTAGTAAGGTTTGGCAGGTTCACATTATTACCGAGTCGGACAAGAACGTGTCTTCTTTACGCTCTCGGTACGACGAGCGTGCTTTCATAGATAGCCTCCATAAGTTAGTAGTTTTTGTGATGCTCTTTGCTATGTACTAACCATTCACACAAGTCTGCCTGTCCATGTAAAGAGTAAAAGTCCTGCTGAAATTTTACTAGTGTTTTTGGGATAGCACATTCTAAAAAAATGGTAACAATTATTTTTTGAAGGTTTAGAGTTTAAGGTTTTTTTTTTGGTCAAGAAATGTAGCCTCCAACTTGATACCTTAATTTTTAAAAATTATATTTTAGGGTTTAGAATTTTTTTTTGGGCCAAGAAATGCAGTCTTCAACTTGTTACGTTAATAAAAACAATTATTTTTTAAGGTTTAGAGTTTAAGGATTCTTGTAAAAAAATGTAGCTTCCAAATTAATTTATAAATTTTGGTTTATTGTTTAATTTTTAGGATTTTTTTAAAAAAATTGTCAAGAAATGTAACCTCTCTAGCTTGATGTTTTAATAAAAATAACTATTTTTTAAGGTTTAGGGTTTAAGGTTACTTGCCAAGAAATTGAACCTCCAACTTGATACCTTAATAAAAAAAAAACAACAATTTTGTAAGGTTTAGGGGTTTAAGGTTTCTCGCCAAGAAATTTAGTCTCCAACTTGGTACCTTAAATAAGAGGTAATTATAATTTAATAATCCTTTGCAGTTTTGCAAGTACTACAGGAGACTCATCATGTGTTCATAGAGGAAGCTGTAATTTAAATAAATAAATAAATAAATAATGATTCTGGCCAAGTAAGTTATGGAGATGATGATGGTTTGTAAGCAAAGTCAATTCCTTACACGGACCAGGAAATCCATCCCCAGAAGTTCTTTATTAGTTTACTGAAACTAAGGTCCACTTGGCGACTTCCGCAAGAGTCTATATTTGTCTGACCCAAAGATTTTTTTATTTTCTGACTACGAGAATTATAAGGTGCAAGGTGGAAAAAAATCTCTATGTAAGAGCTCTTACACATGCACCCGGAGAGTGGAGCGGGGGCCAAGGGATAGTAGGATCTCGTAAATCGTCATGTAATAATGGCTGACATCCTAAACCCTAAAACCCATTCAGGCCAAGTTCATATGAGCTAAGGTTTTAGGGTTCATCCAGGGGGGGGCGGGGGGATAGTAAGATCTTGTAAATCATCATGTAATAATGGCTGACATCCTATACCCTAAAACCCATTCGGGCCAAGTTCATCCATGAGCCCTAAACCCTTGCTCATATCAACATGCATGAAATTTTTAAAAATTTAAAAGAACTCTGAATTCATAGTAACACACATTCGTCAAGATATGGATCTTAATCTTGATGCAAGTAAGGTCTTTACGATTGACAAAAGCCTTTGAAGGTCGGGTTTACTAGAATTGGGCCTACGCTAAACTGTGTCTCCCATGGATGTGGGTTTATTTTGGTCAAGCATGTAGTCTTGGGTTTCACCCAACACTTTTGACAAGTTTAAACCCGTGAACACTTTAAACAAGAAATGTTTCATGAAATTCTCATAACATAAACTCAGAATTCACAGTAACAATGGTGAAACATTTTTGGAAATTGTGGGACCAAATGAACTTTGCATTTGTTGTGAAACTCTCTCTCTCTCTTTGGAGAGGGGGGCTGGGGGGGAGCCAACAATTAATATAGCTTAGAGAACAAAAGGAATGTGGGAAAATGGGAGAGAGAGGAAAAGCTTTTAAATGTTCCCCCCACCGAAAAGCTCCCTTTTGAAAAGGGAATGAGGAAATGGGTCCATAGCATTTATGCATGGTGAAATTTTTAACACACTTTCCACATGGCCTCTCCAATTCCACCTGAAATTGATGCTACTTTGGAGAAGAAGAAGAAGTTGTAGGTACCTAGCAAGCAACAAGTATTAGAAGTCTCACTTGGGATGTGGCATTTTGTGGCCTTTTTATGGCTTTTTTTCCCACCTTTAAATGCTTTATGAAAAAAAGGATTTTGTTCACCATTTTCACTCAAAAAGTTCTAAAAAGCCATTTTTTCATGCCCAAGTGGAGCTCCACTACTAATATGGTGCTTTCTTTTGTGACAACTTCACACACCATAACGACCCAAAATAATAAATCAAACCATCAATTTGCAAGGGCGATTCTTACAAGTCAGTTCTCATAAATCAAGGCTTATTTATTTATTTATTTATTTATTATTTATTGGGTTTGTTTTGTGTTTCTTTTCTTATAATCATAATAAATGATGAACTAGTTAGTAAATTAGTAAATGATGGAAAATAAATACGGTAGAGAGAGAAGTCAAAAGGTCAAGGGGAAAAAGGATTTATAAAGATAACAACAATAACTCACTTCTAAGTTTAATGCAAAAAAAAGTTTAAAAATGAATGTAAACTATTATTGCTTTTTCAAACAAACACCAATCTCCTTCCAACAATCAAGGTTAATCCACAAAATGTTTAAAATAAATTTAAATAAATTAATAAAACAAAGTATCTACAAAAACAACAAATCAAATACAAAGGAATTTTTTTTAAAAAAAAGATCAAACAAAAACAGAGGAAGATAACTTAATAGATTAATTCTAATTATTAAAAAATTTAAAAAATAAAACTTAAAAATTTCAGAGACAATTTTTTTTGTCTTAAAAACAAACCACAGAACATTACAAAGCTGGTTCCCAAACATCCAAAAATTTCTTTTTATATTGCGATGTTGCTATTAGAGTTCAAACATGATTTGTAGAACTTAAAGTGACACTCTATAGCACATTACATTATTTAAAATGAGCAAAAAATGAGAAAGTTATGAGCTTTGAAAATAATAGGGGTTGAAACAAAACAAAAAATGCATTTTCGAAGTTGAATTTTTTTTTTTTTCTTGCTATTTTTTCATCATTCCCTTTCATTTCAAAGATGATTTATAGAGCTTGAGGGAAGGCTCCCATAACATTTTAAATCACTCAAAATGAAACAAAGATGAGAAAGATCTAAACAAGTGTTCGATTATCAGCTTGTGTTTGGTGATGGGTCAGTTGACCTCTATCGTATTGTACAAAAATTTGAGAAACTGAAGTTAAAAACCAAAAAAATTCAAAAATGATTAAAAAAAATGAAATTAAAAAAAAAAAAAGTGTTACCTTGCTTGCTACTTGTAGCTTCAAAGATTACTTGTAAAAGCAAAGAGAGGAGGAGGGAGCAAGCCAAGAGTGAAAAAAGAAAAAATTAAAACACAACTTAGAAATTATAAATTACAAACCCTGCAAAACAAAATAAAAAAACCAAAACTAGAACTAAAAACAACACAAAACATAAACCAATTAAGAGGATTTTTTTTTTGAAAAAAATTAAACAAGAGTGCTTGGGAATAGAAGAGAGCACAGATTTGGATGTGTAACAATAAGTAGCAGCAAAGAGGAGCCAAGGTGGAGTTTGGAGTTTCTTTTATAACTGAACTTAAACCCTAACCCCAAAGGGTGGCAGCCGTCATATTAGGGTTAGGGTTAGTGCCCTAACCCCTAATCTCAATGTGGTGGCCAGCTCCATAAACAATAAGTTTATTTTTTTTAATTTTAATTTGTTACTTTCATAAACGGTAAGTTTGATTTTTTAAAATTTTATTCTTATTTTTTTACTTATTATTACTTCTTATTTTTTATTATTTATTATTTCTAATTCCTCTTGTGATTGATCCCAGTGGGGCTACATCACAAAAGTGAGAAAAATTAATAATAATAACAATAAAATTAAATTAATTTAAAAGAAAAAAAAAAAAACCCTGCTTCACATAGGTAGGTGAACTGAGGTTATAGGAGAATTTGCACTACCGAAATATTCACATACTTTCAATTTGTGTAAGAGTAGACCAAAAAAGGATATCCAACTTTCCCAACGACACTTGGCAAATCCAAAATGTTGAGACCAAGCTTCACAAGAGAGAATGAGTATAATAGAGTTATTGGTAAAGTAACCCTGTCTTCACCCTGTTTTTTGGGCTTCCTTTCACCCCCCTCCCCCCCTATCCCCTCTTTCAGTGGTATCCGCAAAGTAAAGACATTTTAATAAATCTCAGTATGAAATGCTGCAACTCAGTACGAAATGCTGAGTATCAATCAGCATTTAATGCACAAGGATCGAGACTAATTATAATAGTTGTACAGTTAGGAGCAGTGAAAATATATGTGGCAGCAGCGGAGGCGCTCTCAGGAAAAAGGAAAGACAGGATGAAACTCAGTTTACCACCAAAATTGATGGTTTTCTGAGTTTCATCCCCGGTTGAATGCTAATGTACTTTTTTGCAGGTTTTTTTTAAATCTCACTCTGTGTATGACCAAACTCAGGGGTTCAAGAAAAGCATATGATGCCCACTTTCAAGTCTGATGTCTGTTCTTCTTACATATTGTGAGTCATTGACCTATTTTTTCATCTCTAAGGTCTAGACCTTAAACCCTAAACCCTTGGTCCTTGGAGTGTTGGTCTAGTATCAACTTTTGGACATAACAACCAGGGTCTTGGTATTTGAGTCCAGAGTCTGATCATGGTGGGTATGAAGCATATATATACTTCTATTCAAACGGGTATAAAGCAAGTTTATAACCCAAAATGGACAGTGCTTCCTAACAAAATCAACAATAGATAATAATAATAATTCAATTTTTATTGAGTATTGAATTATATTAATAATTACGTGGTATACTAAAATGCCCAAAGAAGCCACAATGAAAAAAGTCCTCTCTTTATTCCAAATGGTCATGCAAGAAGACCACAACTGTACTAGGTACCAAGGTTTTCCTTGTGTGATACTCTTAACTGAAAGTCAAGGTTGGGTGGTCACCTTCCCTTGGGAAATGTTAAGGTTTTCAAAAAGTTTGACATGAAGGCCAACAAATAAAGTAGGAACTCTAAACATCACTCTAACAAAAATGGTTCAAATGAGCAAAAAAACACCCAATGTAGACTTAGTATTTGTGTGTCTTTTGCGCATTAAATTTTGCATTTTATGGTCAAGGGTTTGCATTTTCCAACTTTACCATGCTGGGGTGTATCAAAAGCCCTTGCCCACTATGGCTTTTGTATCTTGGTTGTATTTGAACCCAAGAAGGACACTTTCTTTTAGTATCTCTTTCAACTTTGAGCACTTGAGGTTCTAAAGTGCTTTACCAATCTTTGCAAACACATTTTAAGAATGAAGTACATATTGATTACCAAAATCGAACGTGCAAAGCCCTCACATTTTATGAGGGGAATTTTTTTGAAATCACCATACTTATACAATAAATTCTACAATATCACCAAAATATAACATGATTCTTAAACTTTTCTACTTTCCTCTTTGACGTGTAGTCAAATTTGGCTAAGTACTCTTGTGGATGATCACCAACCCACCTACCTTCACAAATTTCATTAAGAAAAAAAAAGTTGATTGACACATTACAAAGGAATATGAGTATTGAGGTTGAATGAAAATATATTACTATTTACATGGTATCATGCATGCCCAAAAGTTATTTACATTAGTTCTTCTTGTAAATACATGTACAAATGATTTACATAACCTCCATAAAAGTGTGAATGAAATTTATATACACAAGAGTGGGTCTAATGACTTTGGCCATTCAAGTGTAAATGTTCTTTACTTAACATTGTAATACACAACACATAGCCATTTTACACACTCTTTACATGCAATGATTGTCTTTACACCTTACAAGGTGTGGGAGGAAGACATTAAAATAAGCATAAGGCCCTTATTGCAGACAAACTACTACCTGCTTTGTTTTCCTTGACTGCCCATTTGCCCGTTCAAGATGTGTCTGGATGTGCCTAGACACATTTTGATGCTGCCCATGACAGACTTTTGTTTCGGTTAAGTATAAGTACATGCTCGAAATGTGCTTCACAGGACCAAAAGTCTGTCATGGGCAGACCCCAGAAACATTTTTGTCTGCCCATAACACACTTTTGGTCTTGTTAAGCAATCATGAACAGAGAGTGCATGTTAGTTTGAGTGCATAAGTGAAAGTTTAAATAGTGTCTAAACTAAAGGACTCATTCTTGGCTCCTACGGAGCTTTCGGTCCTAAGAGCCACAATTGACCAAACCCTGCCCCCCACTCCCTAGGGTTAACAATTTCCTTCCATATTTTTTCAATAGCCAAATTTGGCTAAATCAGCTTGTGGATGATCACCACCTTAGTTAATGTCACAAAATTTATAATTAAAAAAAGAAACATGGGTGTTGACACTTAAATAGGCTCTCTAACTTTATAATGTCAAAAATTTATAATTAAAAAAAAACATGGGTGTTGACACTTAAATAGCCTCTAACTTTATAATGTCAAAATTTTCATTGTTATGGATTGGGGAGGGGAAAATAATTAATTAACAATGCATATTGGATATGGTGATCACTATTAAAAGAGCCCTAACTAGGGTAGGGGAGGGTGTGTGTGTGTGTGTGTGTGTGGAGAGATGCTCTAACAGCTGTTAACCACTAGACAACTACACCCCCCAATTTGGCAAAGGAGAGATTTGTGTGCACAAAAGCAGCAAGCAATAGGTTTACTTCTCTGCCAGGAGCATGGTGAAGCTACTACTGAGCTAGCTGGGTGTTGTTGTCTGTGTACCTGACAGATTGCAAAATCTTGACTATGCAACAATAATGAGTTTCACAGCAATACCCTTGTTCTTCGCAACGACAATGAATGACTAAAAACAGAACATATACATATATATATATATATATATCACCATTGGGAGAAATGCCCAATTTGTAGATTGACAATGAATGCATGTGTGACACACACAAAAAGTTCATAGTGTGTGTTTAGTGTCCAACCAGTTCTTGATGGATGGAATGACTACTTACTCTATTGTTGTTACCCTTCAGAAGAGGATGCATATGTGATGCACTCAAAGTTCATAGTGGTGTGTTTAGTGTCTAACCAGCTCTTGATGGTTGGAATGACTACTTACTCTATTGTTGTTACCCTTCCTAAGAGAATGGGTAGTGTGTACCTCTTTGTTACTGCTATTAATTAGTTGTGAGGTGCTTCCCAAATTCATTAAAAATAAATTTCAATGACTCACTTTGATTGGCTCGGCACAAGCCATATTCTTAAACTTTAGACACTCTCAAAATAGAATATCTTTCATGTGAAAGATAGAAAGTATGCAAGTAATCACCAAAATATGACATAGTGTCCATGGAGGACAATCCCTGGCCTTTATTGCATGAAGAGAAAAATCACTTACTTCCTATGCAAACACAAACTCATAATAGAAACTCTAAGATGCTAATAAATCTAGTCATGTGCACTTTCCCCACTCTGCAAGGTCATGTATTCCCCCAAGCACTTGCACCTCAAAATCTTCTTTTGATTCTTCTTGTGTGGTATGGCTACCTTCATTGTGATGAATGTTTTTTACCCAACAAAATTTTTCACACTCCATTACCATCTCTACAACTCTAAAATTCCTCAGTTTATAATCTCCTATTGTACATTCAAAAAATATCTTACAAACATTTTTCATGGTCATAACACTTCACATGACCATGCATTTCCAAATGGAATGAGCTCTAATAAAATCCATGCCATTTTGTTTTGAGGTACAACCCAAGAGGTAGCTAGGTAGAATTGGCCACATTGAAACATATTCATAATTATGAATGATAGAAAAGATCTTGGTACACATTTTGACATGGGATATTTAAATCATGCAAAAACTCTATCAATGACATTCCACCTTGACAAAATCATTCTATATTTTATGGAAATTGCACCAAATTTGGTAACTCATCATCCTAGAATTCTTCACAACATCCAATACATTGATTGTCATAACTTTGCAATGCTCCTTTTTAGAGTCCTTGAAGCAATATATTCCAACATCCAATCAAAAGTATGCAAACCTTGTCCTCTAAGAAGCTTACAATGCACCAGATGGCTAACACAAACCTTCTTAAGGTCATTCCAACCTAGGCTATATGTCACTAGATGTTAAATATGCAATTTAGAGACCATTTGCAAGTGGAGATGACAAAGTGTTCCACTACAAAGCACATAATCCAAAGATGCATAAGGTTGTTAAGAATCACTCCATGAGAAAAATGGTGTCTAAATCTATGTTACATCCTCATATTCTTGTGTTGTTTTTTATGGTGTCAAATGCCTCTATGTACTTCTCCTTCTCAAGTAGCCCTATGCCCTTTTGCCTTGCAAACCTCTCATGGAGGTTGACATGACTAAATCACAAAACACACTAGGTCATGCAAACATACATAAGAAGAAGAGAACACCACAAGAGAGAAGACAAGAACCACCTCCAAATTTAGAGGCAAACTTAGGTTAAGTTCAGATATAACCCAAACCTTTAAAAAAACTAGACCATCTTGAATGCATTTGAGGGCTTCTCGTTGGTTACTTGAATTTTTTTATTTCTAAAATAGTTTGTCACCATTTTTGACATAGGCTAATTAATACTCATAACTAAGAGGGTGGGTACCTATTTTGTTAATCCAAATGCAAAACATTTTTTAGTCTTTGTAACTTCCAATGTCAATTACTTATTGTTAGTACATAGTACCTTGGCATCTTCCACACTAATTATATTATTTTCAGATACATTGAAATTGTTTTTAAATAATTTTCAAAGAACAAAACTTTGTGAAAGAAAATGAGAAAACCTTTTAGACTATTTTGGAATATTATATTTTGAAGATTTTCATGAAATCTTCAAAATACAAAACACCATTCCAAATGTTGGAACTTGCTATGTTGGTACTATAGTAATTGTGAGCACCAGCACCACCCAAATAGGTTCGGTGTTCTTAGGAAGGGCTATTAGTTTAGGCCAAAATAGTGGCCGCCAATTTGAGGAATACAATTGTTTGTTCTAATATCTTGAAGGATTTTGGTTTTTTTCTTTTAAAGGATTTTTTGAAGATTATATTTTTGCATGGTGAAATATTTTTTGAGTTTCCATAATTCTTCTTTTGCCTTAAGGTACTTTTTAGTGTAAATTGGCAAGGCCACAGTGTGACACACCCCTTGTTTGGGCTACACATATTGTGGATCCAAACTTTGGGTATCATGCCATGCCAGGAGGTTTCTATCATTTCCACACACACAAGTACAAAACAACTCTGACCCAATACCTCTAATTCTGCTTCCATGTGCCTTTGAATAATTGTGTGTTTTAATTGGCAATTTTTTTAATTTCTCAACTATGAAAGAATTGGAAACAATGATTTTTTCTTTTGGAAAAAAAAATTCATCCAGGCAACCCAAATATTAAAAAAAGGGGGTTGCAAATGGTATAAATGGTTTTCTTTTGGAAAAAATGGGCACTTGTGGCCACATTATCAACAAAAATAGGCCCATGTTGCCATATTTAGACAATATGCAACAGGATTCCTAAACTTTACTACTTTCCTCTCTAACCTGTAGCCAAATTTGGCTAGGCTAAGCCCTCTTTGGGATAGTGGCCAACCCACCTACCTCACAAAATTGAATATAAAAATAATTTTCAAGTTTTTTTGAAAAAGAAACACGGATTAAAAGGGGAGGATATATCATACTATGGTACCATACATGTGACAAGCAAGGGTTCAACAAAAATGGCATTCTAATCTAAGAACTGCAAAAGATTTTTTATTAGCATAATTTGCCAAAAACCTTGGATTTTGAAACCCATGACTTCTTGGTTGCTTTCATGATGCCCATACATGGTCTCCAACCTCATATATTGCACCAAGCATATGTACTATTAAAATCTCATACCACAAAAATTTCAAAATTCCAAGCAAGAATGTTGTTGAGCTCCAATATCTTGACAAAAGTCGCTATCCCCATCCAAGCCAAGTTCATCCTAAGCTCTTTCCACTGCAAGTTCAAATTTGGCCTGATGTCGGGTGAAGAAAAACATTGTGTGGTGTTCACCTAACAATTGACCCCTTTGCTTTGTTTGGGCCTTTGTAGGAGTCGATGTAATCCTTTAAAACTGCAAAACCCTGGTTCACATTGCAGCAAGCAAAACCATCAGGAACAATCCTTAACTTGTCGTGATTGAACCACAACTTCACACTTCAACACATAATCAATATACAAAATGGCAAGTAATTTCACTGTAATCAAAAACATCTGGCTGACACATGTGAGACCCATTTGGGGTTGCATTAGGTTTTAGGGTTTAAGGTGTAGCATTGAACCATAAACACCTAGGTTAGAAACCTTGAGGCTGCATGCTCAGATCTTCCTAAGAAACCCATTAGCTACTCACCAGTTTATGGGTGAAGTCTCCAAACGCCTCTCCAGTCTGCCGATCTCTCCGCCACAAGTGGAAAAGAGGCTCTAGCACGGCTTCCAGGTTTTGCAGTTTCACCCTCTCCATAAATGTTTCAGCTAACCTCGTCTGATTTGGTGATCCACCTAGCCATATCTGTAAACAATACTCTTTTGCTGTGAGTCCTTTGAGTCTTCTCCTTGATGACTCACAATCGGCTTCAACTTACATAGAACTTCTTCTAAACCCTAAACCCTAAAACCCAGCACTAATAGCATTTGCTGGTTGAAAAGAGCAGTTTAGGCATATCAAGGGATGAAATACACTACTGAGGTTTTTCTTAACCTTCATTGCACAGATCTCTCCACAAGGGGACATACTGTCAAACAAGGGCTCAGGCCTCAAACAGAATTCAATGTGCTAATATTCAAAGAGTGAACTGACAAGAAAGCCAAATTCCAAACCAATATATTCTCTAAGACTATTTAGGGTTTAAGGGTTGAGGTGAATTGGGAAGTAAAGGCAAATGCAATACCTGGTAGCTGTTAGGCCCATCACCCACCAGTCCAAGCTCTGCCATGTAGGGTCGAGCACACCCATTGGGACATCCAGTTACCCGCACCACTAATGAGTCTGAAGCTCTTAATCCAACCTGGTTCCACAAAAACAAATCTTCATTAACAGTCTGATGTGGATTAGGGTTTAGGGTTGCCGAAACCCTATATATTACTTTCCATTGTGGTTAGTCACAAGACAATGAATTATGAGAACTTGAAATAGAACTCATGGCATTAAAGCTTATCGATCCATATTCCTGCTAAGAGACCCCAGTGGATGGCACACAAAACTAACCCTCTCAAACATGTCCCGAATCCTTTGTAGAATATCCGGTGCACCCTGTTCTGCCTCTGCAATTGCTAGTGGGCACAGTGGAAGTGCTGGGCATGCCATTGCTGACAAGTGCAATGGATCGACAAATCGAGGAGACTGTAAGCAAGAATGGAAAAATAAAAATGCAATCAGTTGTTCACCAACACAAAAGGCAAGTAAAAAACTCCATCCACAACAACTACTCTGAGATGCAACATCCAAAAGAAACTGCAGCAGAATTCCACATCCGGTCATAAGACTAAATCCTTTAAGAAACTCACTTTCACTCTCTCCATCTTCTAAGAACTCTGCTTACCAAAAGTCCAACACCAGCGAGAGCCTTAGTGATCCGTGATCACCATGATGGTCGAATATCACACAGGATAATGTTTTGATTCGGTGTGATCCGTACATTAAGTTCATACTTTTCTATCACACACCTTAAAGCCTTCTTCATCTCACCCTTGATGCGGCCGTTCTCAACATGAAGCCCAAAAAAAAGATGTCCATCTCCCTGCACCAAAGTAGTACAAATTCACATTTTCAGCCTGCAATAAAAAGCTTAAGAACAAAAGATGACGACACCCATTGGCAGAACAGGAGGGCGCACATCCTATTTCATCCCTAGCAGTGCAAGCACTTTCTATTTAACAAAATTGCCAGTTGTGATATGCAATGTGATATCATATCTTTGCAAAAGGTCCTGTTCACCAACTTATTTCAAGTGCAGCACAGGTTTAGGGTTTAAGGTTTTAGGGTTATCTGAAACCCCAGGGTGAGATAAGAATCTATCATCAATACCCTTGGTAATATAAATTGCACATAAAGAAGCCACAAGGAATGCACAAATGAGATAGAGAAAGAGTCAGCTTATACCTGTTCATGCCAACCCAAGTAGCTCTGAAACTCCCAGGGCGGCAGCTCCTTGAAAGGCTGGAATGGTTTTCCATAGTACTGCTCCACCACTAAACGAAATTTTTCAATGCCCCAATCATCAAGCAGGTACTTCATGCGGGACATGCGCCTGTCATCTCGGCGTCCATAATCCCGCTGAGTTGCCACTATTGCTTTCACTGCATACAGAATATCCTCCTTTGGGACATAGCCAAGTGGCTCTGCCAACCGAGGGAAAGTTGCCTCCATGCGATGTGTCCGTCCCATCCCTCCTCCAACCTGCATTCCTACCAATGTGATCTCACACCATCAAACTATGTTTCGAAACATTTCAAACACCAAGGCCCATCCAAGTAAGAAAAAGCTTCACAGCAAGAATCAGCACGATTGTCAGAAGGTGCAATAATAGGTAGCCTTTACAAGCAATTACCAAAATATCAAAGCCCTGAAGCTCGCCATCATTGTTGCAGATAGTTACAAGTCCCACATCATTGGTCAATACATCGACTGAATTGTCACCAGGGACTGTGACAGCAATCTTAAACTTGCGCGGTAAAAACTGAATGCCATAGATTGGCTCTGGAGAGCCTTCAAAATTTGTCCCATGTGAATTGTCATTCAGAGCATCTATCACATCTGGGGACTCAGCCGACATTGCTTTCTCTCCATCTACCCATAAATCATAATAAGCTCCACCCTGCGGGGCCAAAAGTGCTGCAAGCTTTTCAGCTGTCTCCTGGGCATAAATGTACTCTTTCCTTCCCTTGTATGGTGCAGCTGGAGCAAGAACATTCCTGTTCAGGTCACCACAAGCTCCAAGGGTGGATCCCATGTTTTTGATAATTGTGCTCATCACAGTCTTGAGGTTTTGCTTCAAGACTCCATGAAGCTGGAATGTCTGCCGAGTTGTCAATCTCAAGGTTCCAATCCCAAACTGATCAGCAAGGTCATCCATGACGAGATACAAACGATTGGGAACTTTGCCGGATGGATTCTTTGTACACAACATGAATTGATAAGCCTTGTGTCCGGGTCCTCGCAGCTCACGATTGTCTTGTTGGTAGCTGCCATGGAATTTTATCAACTGGATTGCATCTTCATTCACATTTGGGGCTTCTGTCTCAAGCTCTTCCTTCAAAGGGTACCGCAAGTAGTTGCTGTGTTCCTTAATTATCTCCACTTTGCTTCGCTTTGGAGGCATTGTTGTCGGAGGTTTCACAGGCTGCAAACATTACCATCAGAATAAATGTTAAAACATGGAATTACAACAATCAAAAGTTGAATAAAGGATTTTGACAAAAGTTGTAAAGGAAGAACAAACTGCAACTCCTTCATCTAAAAGGAATACTTCTTCCATTGCAAGATGAGGTCACTTGCTTTGAAGAAACCTGGAAGGAGTCAAAAAACAGATCAGATGACCAGTTAAAATCTCCCAATTGGGAGTTGTGGGATATCTAAAATCTCGCAATGGGTTCTTCAAAGAGTTGCCAGATATCTAAAATCTCCCACTTGGGTATTTGAAAGAGTTGCCCCATATCTAAAATCTCCCAATTGGGTTTCTCAAACAGTTGCCAGATATCTAAAATCTTGCAATTGGGTTTTTCAAAGAGTTGCCAGATATCTAAAACCTCGCAATTCGGTTTTTCAGAGACTTGCCAGATATCTGAAATCTCCCAATTGGATATTTCAAAGAGTTGCTGGATATCTAAAATCTCCCAATTGGGTTTTTCAAACAGTTGCCAGATATCCAAAATTTCCCAATTGGATTTTCCACAGAGTTGCCAGATATCTAAACTCTCCCCAGTTGGATGTTTTCCAAAGATTGGGTACTTCAAAGAGTTGCTTAAATGGAGGGTAAAAACACTGTACTCAACTGAATGCAGGCTTGGTCAGACAATCAAAAAAGTGTTAAAAGAAAGGCAGAGCTTGCTTGCTTGGTAGCTATGAAGAAGGTCCAAGAAGTAGTTGAAAGAAAAACACATGAAAAAGAAAAAGAAGAAAAAACACACGCACACACCGTAGCCACAGACTGGATTTGCGAAAAGGTAGAAGGAGCTGCAGAGCTGGAAGCTTGATTGCTAGCTAAAACCATCTGCTGCACTGATTTGCTCGCCCTCAAACCCTCAAAAGACGAAAAGCTTGCACCACCACCAGCCACAACTGCTACCATGATACCTGCAGGCCCTGTGACCCCAATCGCATGTGCCATCTCTTAAACCCCTGGGAAGGAACAACAACGTCTATGTCCAACTCCACCAGTCTGCTCTCCACCCTTGTGCTGTGGAATTCTTGAGCTTGCTTCCAAAATTCAGACTACACAAACTGCGACAGGAACCCACCCAACAACAACATAAGAAAGAACCACAAACACTTAAAACACTTATATTCTACAAATCTTCACACCCACAACACAGAATCTTCACACTCAACCGCATTACCTGAAAATTTGCGAAGAGAAGGACGATGCACTAAAACCTACATTCCTCGATCACACAAAATATTCTCTCTGGAATCTCTCTTCTAATGCTTCTGCTCTCTCTCTCTCTCTGGCTCTCTGAGAGTGCCAGAGGTCAATTGAGTAAGCGCTTGATGTGGCGGCGGCTTCTTTGCGGAATGGCTGACGCCCAAGGGCGTTGGCGATCATTCACAAGAGGATTTAGCCAAATCTGGCTACAAGTCCACCAGTGTTTTTCTATTTTTCCCGAAATTTGTTAGGTAGGTGGTTTGGCGATCATTCACAAGAGGACTTAGCCAAATTTGGCTACAAGTTCACCAGTGTTTTTTTCTTTTCGAATTTGTAAAGTAGGTGGGGTTGGCGATCATTCACAAGAGCATTTAGCCAAATTTGGCTATAAGTTCACCAGTGTTTTTTTGTTTTTCCCGAAATTTGTGAGGTAGGTGGTTTGGTGATCATTCACAAGAGGATTTAGCCAAATATGGCTACAAGTTAACAGGAGAAAGTAGACAAGTTTAGGAATTCTGCGATATGTTGATGACCTCATAGAACCTGCTATCTGAATATGGCGAATTCAGAATTTATTTTATTTTTAAAAATCATCCTCATTATGTGAGGCCAATTTGCCATTTTATTTTTTGGTCACCAGGATGCCAGATTTCACCAAAAAACAGTCAGAATTAGTGTTTCTTTTACTGGCGAATTTTCGCCAAAATTTTGACCTGAAAAATATGATTTCGACCTATACAAAGAATTTTTCACCCAAAAAAATGGCTTGATTTAGCCATATTTTGGGAAAAAAGAATTTCGAAATTGTTAGATTTTTATTTTTATGATAAGTTCCAAAGGTAATCAAGAATATAGAAGGATTCTGGTCTTTTTTTTTAGAGTGTTTTCTCTACTTTCATGTCTAGTATGTATCAAAATTTGGCTAAATTAGTTTTTGGATGATAGCCACTTTGACTACGTTACAAAATTCTTAAAAGAAACCCTGACACTTCCTCAACCCTTTTTCTTTTTTTTTTTTTCCCTTGTGCCCTCCTATAATGTGATTATTTTCTTAATCACACCCCTCACCTCTTTAATTTAGTCCAACCCTCTTTTGTCTCTTGTCCTTATGAACCTTAATTGACAAAATGTCTAGTGCCCCTTGTTTGCTATCTCCCTTCTTTGGCTTTTTAGAGAAAAAATGACCCAACATAGCCATATTCAAAGAATTATTATTTTTTGAAATTGCCATATTTAGACTATAGGTTCTAGCATGTCGCCAAAATATAGTAGGGTTCCAAAAACTTCCTAGGTGCTACTAATGCCACAGTACAAGGGCAGCTTCATCACAATCATGTATACTGAATAATTAATTAATTCTGAAATTTTCATTTTCAATCTAAAATATTCTCATAATGTTTTAAAAGATTCTTCATTTTCCTTCACAAATTTTTTTTTCAGGCATTCCATTTTACTAAATGCCCAACATTATTTTTTTACTTTTGTTTTCCCATGATACCCAGTAGATACCTGCCAAATACCCACCAAATATCACAAGACAAAAAAAATTAACTTAATAAAAAAATTGTGTTTGTTTTTACACCCAGTAACCCATTTCTAGTGGGGGAAGCTCCAGCACCTTGGCTATGCCTTGGGTGGCTGATTACTTCTGAAACTCCCCACTCTTGAGGGGTTAAGCTTGCACTCAGATTCACCTTGGCATCTTCACACCCATGCCTACAACCATGCTTTTCATTAAACACCTAAATTATATGACATAACAAATAATGCATTTGATTGATTTCAACATTCAGCTTCACCTTGTAACCTTGAGCTAATCCCCATCTCTACACAGGTGGGACTAAACTCATTGCAGACTTCCCAACTAACTCAAAATTATTATCTCCAGTCTCATTGCTTAATCGCAAACTTGTCTAGTCCAAAAACTTAGAGCGCCAAAAAACATTTTTCCAGCTCCCCTTCCTCAAACTCTCATTCATCAACGCTTATGTGACTCATGAATGTTGTCAAATTGGAAGTCAAACCCAACTTAACACTTAAAATGACTTCAGACAAAGGTCCAAGGTCCAGAGACCAATGAATTCAAGCAATCTTATTGGTCAAAAGCTTTAAATTGGTCCCAAGGCCTTTAGATGAGGGTCCAAGACCAAAAAGTGACAAATTGAGGCTAAACTTACATGGCACCTGTTTTGGAGGGAAAATCGATTGGTTCAGACCAAAAAACAGTGCTAAGAGGAGAGCTCCTGATTTGGAGAACCAAACATCAGGCTAGGGACCAAGGTACAGTCCAACTCAAGGATTCAATTTGTTTCAAATCAATCCAAACTGGTTCCTAGGAAATTGGACCTTGGACCCTGATCTAAAGCGGGCCTTAGATTCAACCCAATCTGTCACAAGGGTCACCTCACGATGGTTCGAACTTGAGCCCCAAATAGGCAAATCCTCTTACTTGAAGGTCCATCTGAAAAGACATGTCAAATACCCTACACGTAAAATCTACATGAAATTGATTGCTCGATCTGTTCTGTTCTGCAGATGTATCATACAATGTTTTTGCACATGAATCGTGGCCATGTGCAAGCAAATGAATTGAACTCTGCAAAGCCATCAGTGCATTATCTTTTGAGAAAGAGCCCGCTCTCATTAGCAAGATGTTGAACACCTCCTAACAAGCTTCTGTCCAACACTGGTTTCACTTGTCTTTTTGCACACCTTTTTCGGCCTTGCACATTTACCCTTATCATTCTGACAAAAAAGGAGACTGTCTTTGAGTGGACAGCCAACCTACGTTAAAGACTAAAGACGGTGCCATGACATCATTAACAAGGGCCATAGTGAACGGGGACTAACAAGTGCACCATCCACTTGATGCCTCTTATGACTCAGTTGTGGATGATCCTCAACCGAGTTACTACCTGATTTCATCTTGGTAACCCATTCTAGAAGAAGTAAGTCTAACATATAGACAAGTAGATAACAAAATAGGGGACTACTAGGTAAGTAGATAGTTTATACATAGTAGATAGGGTATGTTTTTACTACCTACCTACCTAGTTGGTAGGTCCTAGTTGATAGGTAGTAAACAAGCGGCTTTGCCATGAGAGGCTCTATCTTGAAACTAAGATATTACATTTAATGTTATACTATGAGCTCAAGTTATATTGGATAAAAGTTTGTTGGGTTTATGAAAAATCATTAAAAACAAATTTCACATTTGTACTAACAAATGAAGTTTTCTAACCATCTTAGAATTCATTGCACATGTTTAGAAATTGAAACCATGGTTCCATTGTCTTCTTTCTAACCATACAAATGAATATAAAGTTGTGATTAATTATATTGTTTAAAAAAATCCAAGTTTTTCAAACTTGGATAATGTAGACAATTTTTAACAATGTGCATGAGGTATTACGATGTTTGAAATAAACATCAATATTGAATGGATATAATTTACATGGAAAGATTTTTATTTTAAGTCTCATTTTCATTTTGAAGTTTGAAAATTTGACCTTTTGTTTTTTTTTCTTTTTGGTTGCATTTTGGGTTTAGGTTTTCCATGAAAGGTGTGTTGTTATGATGTTTAATGGGTGTACATGTGGATAGGATAATCATTCAAAAAAATTTGTCTTGGTATTGATATGTACGAATTTGTTTTGCACGTGGTCCATGAAAAAAAATGTAAAAATGCAAATTCAAGCCACAAGGTGCCAACATTTTGGGAATAATTAATTAAGTGGAAAATGTATCATTTACATGCATATTTTCACAAACACTACACTTCAAATAAATGGAGAGAATAATGGTTTTTTGTTATACATTGAAAGTGTGTTTGGTAATTTGAATGCAATACAAATCGGTTTGTGAAAATATGACCAATATGCTTCTATTGCACCATATTTGCATTCATTTCTAGGGATATTTGCCCATATATGGTCTAATTAAGATCCACCTTATGTGGTGCTTTTACTAAATTGTGATTTTAATTGGAATTTATCCATGAAATATTATTTTTTAAATTTTTATTTATTTTTTTGGTTGGTTATTGTCTTTTAGAGTGTTAACAATTAAAATCTCCCATAATAATGATTGGACAATGTTCAAGAAATTCTTGAATTATAGTTTGAAGATTGTTTAGGAATGTATAAATTGAACATGAATGAGCTCTATACACATATACTATTTTATTTTATTTTTGTGTATAAGTATTAAAATATGTTGTTATATATTCTAAACCATCACTAGTTATTGTACTAAAGGAATCTAAATGCATGTGTATGTCATAAATCATCATTAACCCATGACCATCATGGATTGAAATATATGAATATTTCAATGAATTTGAAGGTTATAATCATAATTGATGTCTTCGTAATGTTGGTGTAAAGAAGTTGTATTCAAGGTTTGGATAATTACATGAGAATTATGTAAGTTTTTAAATTGAAGAATTAATGGTATCCAAGTTGCAATTGTTTCAATCTATTCATTTCTACATGTACTCTTATATCCACATAATAAATTTCATGTTGAAAAAGAGTTAATAAAAATATTTTTTGTTTTGTTCGAATGCAAAATAATGTTGTATATGTTAACCCATGTTTTTTAACATTAGTGGGATCAAAAACTAATTCATCTAGTGATAATCCTTTTGAACAATGAATGGTTATTGATGCTACAAATTGAATTGGAAATTGAATCCTTGTTATGGTAAATGATTAGGATTTACCAACTTTTATATCTTTGATGATAGGTTCAATTGGTGTCCATTTTGAACCAATGTTGTTGTTGTAATAATGATTATATATTTTTCTTGTTAATGTTCCAATTTTAAAATTCTAAAACATTATCCATATAATGGTTTTTTTCACAATATGTTGTTGATGTTTTAAAAATGTTATCAACTCCATTTACAAGACCATTACATGTTGCATAATTACCAACACATAATTCAACCAACATATATATTTTATATTAATTATAGAATGCAAACCTATAGTTTTACTCAGATCATTTGAAAGTTTGTAAGATGGTGGGCATGATTGATGGTTGATGTCCATTGTTTTGAAAATAAATGTGGGACCTAATGTGTTGATGAACACATTTCCATTGTATTTTTGCACAAGTTTATTTATATAAAATAAACACATAGTAATAAAATTGTTGGGTGGTTGTCAATTACAAGTTGAATTTATAAATTCAATATCCTTTGTATTTTCGGTTACAGTACAAAACTTGTTTAAATTTTGTATAAAAAGCATATCAGAATATCTCATAACTTTATTTAGTTCATAACAATTATAACTTGTTGCGACAGATAACATTTAGTTCATATGTTTGCCAAAAATTTGGTGTTAATGCATTAACATTATTTTTGATATTTTGAAAAATCCAACTATTTTTCACATGGGGTGTTTGATAGAAATCACCTATCATGATAACATCAACACCACCAAAAAAATTGTTTTGGATGCGTTTTATGGATCTTAGCCTATTATTTATAACATTAAACTTTTTAACACCAACAAATGATATTTCATCTATCACAACAAATTGTAATTGTGCATATAACATGTAAGCCTATTCAATGAATCTAATGATAAGTTTGGTAAACTAAATTAGGATTATTAAACAGGTATGTTTAATGTTGAATATATTATTAAACCATCAATATTGAAAGCAATTTTACCTATTGATGCCATAAGTAAAGCCTTGGTTTTTGTCAAGTCAAAAGATATGTCTTTATTGTATAATCATAATAATCATTGAATTATGAATTTCAATGTAAAATTTTTTCTAGTTCCAACACCCTTTATAAAACAATAAACATATCGGTGTATCATGGTACAATTGTTTTTTACGCATAACATCATCAAATATTAATCTTTGTTCTTCATTTAACTGTATAAGTAAACTACAATATTCAAATTCTTCCATCATCATGGAATATGATGATTTTGTGAAATTTTCATCTTCTAGAAATTGTGATTTTTGGATTGATCCATTACATGATTAAATAATTAAATCAGATCGTAATTCATTGTGTTCAATATTGATTGTGTTTGTTATAGGAATTGTAGGACGTGGATCATTTACTCCATTATTTATATCATTAGTCCAAATGTTGGTTGAACATAATGGTTTTGATTCTAAATGTATTTAATCATCCATTTTTTTGGTATTTGGATATGGCATTTGGTAGTTGAAAATAGATTTAATCTTACAAATGTGGTCATGTTGTTGACAATATGCATCATGTCAAATTACATTAGTTCCAAGTTGGGAGTTTTCTGAATTTCAAAATGGTGAATATAAATTAGATTTGGATAAACCTCCAATAATTCAGAAATATTGTTGTCATAAAGTGCGCAATCAAAATTTTATTTTTTTCGTTTTTGTGTTATATTATATTCAATAATCAAGTGGGAGTGTTCCATTTGAATTTTGAGATTTTAAAAAACTTTGATAAGGGGAACTAAAGTGAAAGGATTAAACAAAATCTCATTAACATGAACATTTGTGTTGTTTTTCAAAAAAAAAATGTAAGTATTGAATATGATTTCTATTTCTTTTTTTAGTAATATTTATATTACAAGAAACGTTAAACAATGAAACAACATACTTCAATGGTGAAAACCAATTATTTTTCAAAATATCCATTAATGCATAATTAGATTTTTCATTCCAATAAAAACATGAGTTAATTGCAATAATTGAATAGGAAATTATTGCATCATTAATTCCAAAAGAGATAGAAAATCATGTAAATATATGCTAACTTTGGAATCATGAACTTGAAAAAAGACGAAAATTTAGATAAACTATTAACATATTGAATTGGTTCAAAATGTTGAAAATTGTATGTTATATGTAAAGGGATAGATTGAAAATCCATGCCACATTAAGATACAACGCATTTTGATACTTTATTCCAAATGTAAATTGGCCTCTGTAAATATTTAGTTATCCAAAATATTGTTGTGAAATCTACCCACAAACCTCCCATATTAGCATTTAATGTCATTTTTGTCGCATATTAATGTTCATTTGTGATCATGCCTTGATGCAAATCAAACAAAAAACTTGGATTTAATTTTCAAACATGACATTGTTGAGTTTTTTTTTTATTCAATAATGAACATTGATTTAAATGTGCCATGTTATTTTGCCTTAATTCAAGAGATGATAAATGATTATCCAATAAATAAAATATATAATAAAAAAGACAATTGCCTATTTCATATTTGTATGTTGAAACTAAATGAAGGCCATATGAATGTAATACATGTTCAAATGATGAATCAACAAGATTTAATGAAGGTTTTTTCATTTTTATTAACTTTAATTTAATGAAAATATATATAAACAAAAACATGGTTCCCACATAAACACATTCAAAAATAAATAAAAATCGATGATTCATTTAAGACTATTTATTTTAAATTTGTTTTGGAAAATTCTTTGAATGGAAAAACTCTTTATATTGGAAAATTATTTAAACGAAAAATTTTCTTGAATTGAAAACTTGCTAACATTGAAAAAAAATTAAATTAGAAAACACTTGTATGAAAAAATTGCATGTATTGAAAAATTATTTTCATTCAAAAACTTCTTACACTAAAAAAATATTTGCATTGAAAAACTACTTATATTGGAAAATCATTTGCATTGAAAATCTATTTTCATTAAAAAAAACTTCTTGCATTGAAAAAAAAAATTCATTGAAAAAAAATTTTGCATTGAAAAACTATTTGGATTGAAAAAATCCTTACATTGAAAAACTACTTTCATTGAAAAAATTATCTCCATTGAAAAATTGCTTGCATTGAAAAAAATGCTTTCATTATAATAAAAATTTCATTGAAAAAACTACTTTCATTGAAAAATTACTTCCATTGAAAAATTGCTTCACATATAAATTGTTGCATTTAAAATTGTTTTCGGAATTTGATGAAAATTAATGTATGAGAACTTTCCTTTTCCTCTAAAAAAAACTATGAAAATGATTATATAATATGAGCTATTTAAACCAAAATTTTGATATAAGGAATTTCTACATATATATAGATTATTCGTATATAATTTCCCTTGGAAATCTAGTGGCCACTAGATCATTTATTTTTCCCCCTTGTTTGGAGACCTGGTAGTCAACAGGCCATCCTTCACTAAATTGCGATGGATGATCTGGTGGCCATGACATTGTTTTTTTTTTTTTTTTTTGGGAGACATGGTGGCCATCAGGTCGTTTGACCCAATCCAACGGCAAATGATTTGGTGGCCCCCGTGTTTCCAAGCATTTGGTGGCCCCAAAATCGGTTGCCATGGATTACGAAAAATGATCTAGTGACCATTAGACTATGTTTTGTTTGTTTTTTGCTTGGAAACATGGTGGCCACTAGATCATTCAACGTTGGATTGCAAAGGATGATCTGGTGGTCACCATATCGTGTTTTTTTTTCCGTTTATTTTCTTTTCACTTGGATATTTAGTGGCCACCATGTTGTCCCTCGCATCTAATGTCAAAACATTTGGTGGCTAGTAGGTCTCCCAAAAAAAGGGGAAAAAAACATGATTTGGTGGCCACAAAATCATCCCTCGCAATTTAACGTGGAATGATTTGGTGACCACCATGTTTTTAAACGAGGGGAAAAAAACGACTTGGTCATCCTTCATAATCTAGGTTTGAACATGTTTTTTTTTCCTTCCTAGGTAGTAAAGATATTCAAGTGCCCAACCCAATTCTCTTTTTCGTAATGAAAATCCTTCTTTTTAAAAGAGGAAACCCAAATCTAATGTAAAAAAATATGGTTTTTATATTTATTCATGAAATGAACATTAGGTTATATATATATATTTGTGTAAATTTGAAAAAAATAAAATGATGCAAAGGAAAGGATAGGAATTTGCCTTTTTGAATGCAGATTAAACACTTGATGATTTGTTGTGTAACTGCAGAAAAAAAATTTAAATAGTTTCGTCCATAACTTTTGTTAAAATTGTGTAATGTTGTACCTTCAAATATCGATCTCCTTTTCTTGTTGTTGTCTTATTTTTTATTAAAACCATTTCACAATTGCCTCCATTGTACGCTTTAAAAAGTTGTTCATATTTTGTTTTAAAATTGGTACCAAGAGCAATAACGTTTTAATCAAATTCACCTTTTCCGTTTGCAATCAATAATTATTTTTCACATTTGCTATCCCCTATTCCCTTTAAATCAATGACGATGACATCAATGGTAACATACCTCCAATTTTGAATAGAACTTCTGTATTCTCTAATGGGTCCATGTGAAAAAACATTGGAATTAATTAAGGTTGGAATGTAGGAATTGATGACATAATGGTTGTTGACTCCTTCATTGTAGAAGCATGAATAAGTACCCCCCAATGCTTATTTAATATTCTACTAGTGTAACATGTGCTGGTTGCCCAAGTGTGAACACATTGAGGGTTCATTCCTTCCAAACCCCATTCTTGCAATTTGTTTGAATTTCCAGCAACAAAATCCACTCAAAAATCAATATTTTCAACACCTTAACTCTGAAAATTGTGAAATAAAATTTATTAAATCTAACTTGTTGAGGCCTTCTAACAACAAAAAATGCCCCCAAATTCCAATACAATTTTCAGTTTTGGTTTTATTTAGTTTTCATTGAGAAAATGGTTGGCTGAGGCCTTCCAACAACTAAGAACACCCCTAATTTGCAATACAGTTTTTAGTTTTGATTTTATTTAGTCTTCATTGAGAAAATGGTTCAATAATCAATAGCTTCTTCTGCACCATAACTTCAAAGAGTCTCAAACCAAGTTCATGCATCCCTCTCATTGAAGGCCTTCCAAAGATACTAAAAAATACCAAGATGACAATGAAACCCTACCTATCATAAACAAACCAAAACACCCCAAAAAAAAGGGGGAGAGCACATCATGAAGTGTCGTGGTTTGACAAATCTAACAAAAGAAAACAAAATATCTTGCTTCATAAAAGTGACACAAAAATCCAATAAAAGATTGATGGTTAGAACCATCACAAGGGAAACAAAAAAGGGAAGGCCAAAGAAAGGCTAAAAGACACATAACCCATAGGAACCCCCCACCCCCCCCCCCCCCAACACCCCCCCCACACCCCC
>Ga0116231_10005274_pt1 | contig 25531 bp, 19 predicted proteins | sample S1TSphgellanicum_2_FD_89695 | JGI IMG/M metagenome (GOLD analysis project Ga0116231, IMG submission 89695) | Host-associated microbial communities from peat moss isolated from Minnesota, USA - S1T2_Fd - Sphagnum magellanicum MG | ecosystem: Host-associated > Plants > Peat moss > Unclassified... | reverse complement strand
GGATAAATGTACCTAACTGAAGTGGGTTATATTTGATGGGAAGGAAAAGGATACTGAATTGTAGATGTGGACCTAACATCGTGCTATACTATGATTTCTTTAGTTTTCTTTCCCTAAAAAAACTAGAAGCTTTGAGTAAAGACTCTCTTTGGGAATATTGAAAAACAATTTTTTTAAAAAAGGTTTCAAGAACTCCTACACAAACCATCAATTCAAATAACAACACAAGAAAAGACAACAATGCTGTTATTTAGGAAATCTTTAAATCTAAATGTGAAGTCCTTATTTTAACAAGAAATGAATTTGAGGAATTGCCAAACTACAAAGGAAGGTATGAGAAAGTTGAGTTGTGAGTGCATTGTAACAAACAAATATATAATCTTAAACCTTCATAACATAGCCAGCATTATATAAAAATATATGGAAACAAGTTGTTAACAAGGCCAGTTGCCAAACTTACCTTGTGACTGAAAATGCATTTTCTTCATTTTATGTTTTATATCTTCAATTTTATTTGACTATTCCAACTAAAGTAACCTTGCGATGGAACTTAGACCCCACCATCTACTAGGCCATTTTCATAATAATAATATTTTTGCTTTTCTTGGGTAAACATATATATAAAAGCCTTACAAAAACAAGTAACCCTAATAGGCAAGGTTTTGGGCCTTCAATACCCTTAACGTTTAGAGGTCAAGAAGGTGCATCTTTCAAATTTATAAATAGAGAAATAAACATAATCTTATTATCTTCATGTATTGTGAAATTTTAAGTTCAAAGTTGAAAATATTTCATATATTAAAGGTTGTTTAAATGTAATTATGTAAACAACCATACAAAGCTTTCAAAATTATTTGTCACTTTTGTAAAGATCTGCTAGGTTCGCAAAATATTTTATGGATATTTGTCCATATTTGCCTATAATTTGGGTAGATTGTTTGAAAATTTGACAATTAAATTATAAGGCAAATTCAGTTGTAACTCCCTGCAAACCTTGTAAAAAAATCGTTAAAATGTATGAAAATTATCAAAATTCTTTTCTAATTTTATCTCAATTTATTACCTAATAGAAGGTTAGTAAGTTATTAGATTATGCTTTTCGAGTTCTTCCAAGTATGGTGGAAATCATATTTGATATGATTTCCTTAAAGTAGATTAAGGGTTGTCAATGATTTTTCTTTATGATTATTTATTTATTCATATAGTGCTTCCCAAATAAAATCTCGCCATAGGAACAGATAAAATACAAATAAAAACTTATGAATACACCTAGTTTTGTTCAATTTATTGGATTACCCAATAAGCTATTATTTACTACAAAAATCGGCAAGAGTAAGAAAGCCATAGGCTTAAAGGCATTTACTTTGTCAAAGAAAGCAACTAGTTTTGTATTAGAACAAGATATAGCCATTAAAAGCTTAAATGCTAATCAATTGAAAAAAATGAATAAATTTTATGTATGTTTCTTGGGAGAAATTGGTGTCTCACAAATAATATAAAAAAAAGGCACTTTCAACCATGAGTCCCTTTACTTATCATCACACTTTTCTAGCTTTATGTCAAAGCACCATTCTCAACAAAATATATGTTTTACATAGACAAAGGAACACTTTGGTAAATACTCGAGATAGATAAATTAATGTAAAAATGGAAAAAGCACGAAGCTTTAGTAATAATTGGAGATTTTCAAAAAGGAGTGTTCTGGCTTCAATATGGTTATATCCTCTCATTTTCAGGATCTTGACCTGAGTATTGAAAGATAAAATCTATTTTTGATATAAACTATTTGATAATGTGTGCTTGATAATTTATTTACTATTTTCTAGATTTCTTTGTTTTCAAAATATTAGGTAAGATATTTTCCATTTAACAAGCCCACCCTTTACTCAGCTCTATCATTTTTCAATACTTATTGTATAAATCTATCATATAAATGTGCAATCTATGAGCAATGATACCATAATTTAGTTATTGCAGCTGTATTCACCATTTATTGATATTAACTTAAGTTTGTTCTTTGGCTCAACTTTATCGGCAAACAATAAATTTCTAGTCAATTTTTGTTTTATGTTGCTTGTTTCTTGGCATCTTGGTTTATTTCAAATTATGCCAAAATGGAAACTAAAAGAAAGCACAAATTTTCTGCCTTAGAAAGTAAAGGCATTGCATTTACATGGGATGATATTTTACAAGTTTTAAACAACTACTTCCATGTGTTAGCTTTGCAAAGAAAAGTAGGTGTTAGTTTTATGTTCACACCTAGCCTACTAAGAAATTTCTAAAGTTTTGTTGTGTGCTCTCTGATTGCTTTTGTAGATCTAGCTGCCATTCTAATAGTACACCCAATAGAAGATCTCTTCATAGAATAGTTCGAAAAAGTATGCGAATCATGAGCAAAATAATAAAGTAAAGTATGAAAAAAAAGACAAGCCACAAAGGTTGCTAGAGAGGCTATAGGTCCTTTTGCAGAGGAAAACCCCATCCATAAAGGTTGTTAGTATAGCTGATAGTAGGATAGGCATGTTTATTGCGATGAGGGGTACTTGGTTATATTCTAGGTATGTAGATAATCCAAATAAAGTAAATAAATTCAAATTACAAGAAAAGAACTTCAAATTAGAAAAGTTGAAGTTTGATTATTAGATTAGGTGCTTATTAATGAAGCTAAAAATGCAGATTAGCTATTGAAAGAGGCCAAAAGGGGAAAAAGAATGAATGCTTGTAACAATAAAGTAAATAAATTCTAATTGTAAGAAATGAACTTCAAATTGGAAAAGTTGAAGTTTAATTATTAGATTAAGTGCTTATTAATGAAGCTAAAAATGCAGATAAGCTATTGAAAGAGGCCAGAAGGGGAAAAAAAATGAATGCTCATAATCAACCGTTAGTTAGATAAAATAGAAAAAAAATACTAATGAATGATGAACAACCACATCTAGATGATGTTGATAAGCATATAGTAGGACTTAAATAAAACAAGCTGAAAGTTGCTATGGATCTTTATGCGATAAAATATAAAAACCTAAAAATTAATATGTAAAGCAAATTACCATAGGGAAACACCACAAATATTATAGGCAGAACTCAGGCACTTAATGAAAAATTACCACCTAATTTATCTATTAAGTACCTCGTCCCAAATGCAAACTCCTTTGTCTTTATAAAATATTAAAATACCTTCGCTTTTTGAAGAGCCATTGGGAGCTTAGGTTTTTTTCTTTTTGAGCATGCTAAGTCTCTTTCTTAGGACTCAATTCCTATCAATTGAAATGGAAAGTCGTATGATGCGAAACTATCACCTATGGTTTTGGAGGGTGGGTTTTATTTTTGATCATTCTATTTGATGGGTTTTTATGGGATCATTATGGTGGGTCTACTTATATGGGGGTCATTATGTGAAGGCTATATATATTTGTTGGTCGCCCTTTTTGCAAGGGGCATTCTAGAAGGGTTGGAGTAGTTCTGGAAAAAACAAGAATAGACCAAATGATTTTTAAAAACATATGGCTATTTCTAATTGCTTATTGTGATGTTGCAAAACCTTGGCAATTAGGATTTCAAGACGCAACAACACCTATGATGCAAGGAATAATTGAGTACGCCTAAATATATCATCACGATTGTAGAACTTTGTTTCGACTTTGCTACATTTGTTCAAGCTTGTTATCATCAAGATTTGAACTACACATGTGGGACATTTTTAGCAATAAAGTTGCTTTGAAAGCATCATGTGAAACTCGAAGAACATTGAAACTGCCTTCACTAGGACGCTTTGACAAAACATAAGGAAAGATTATGATAACGAACTTGGCACATAAATTTAATTCTAAACCGTACGTTTCAAGCAGAATATTAAGGCATACACATGGATAGTAAGCCTACAAAAGGGCCAAATTCGTGTTTGATGTCAATTGCGAACATGAGACTTGAGTTCCCACATGGCCCTCTGTACAATAGTAGCCTAAGAAATCAAGCATTCACGCAAGGATCTAACCCTTTAGGAGATAACAAATTCGTGATGGTGGGAGCTAGGGAATAACTTCCTTTCGAGGGAGAATTCAGAGCTCTTGTAGTAAGAATGCATAGTTTTAGCTATTAAGGGGATTAGCCTAAGATTGTTTTGTATCCTTTCTGAGGTTTCAAACTACATATGTAGATCTAAACGAAAAAAAATAAATCTATTTTTTTTTCCATGTCTGTATTTTAGTTGAAGAGCGAATGAAAGCATGTAGATGCAAGGATGGAAAATACAATTGACTACTACGTTTTCAATGATCCTACCTTCCTAAGTACGTGTTATAAAGCCATCAGCCTATAGCCTTAGTGATCCCATTTGACAATAGTTCATAGAATATGGTGAGGAAAAATATATATATATATTTGCTTGCCCCTTCGCAAGCTTCTTACTAACCTATTAGTTTTGTTCAATACATGCCCACTTTGTTCACTTTGCGAACAAAGGTGTGAGTAGCGCCTACCTAGAAGGGTTTAAAAGAAACCAGAGAAAAAAAATCAATTTTTTAAAAAATTCACAAATTTGCTTAACCATAGAAAGGTTATAGCTTATAGTGTGTTGAGTTTTGGGGAAGACCACAAGGTCTGCATAGCACCGTTACGTTTCATACTTTCTTTTGGAAGGGGGCTTCCTTTCCAGGTTGAAGTTCAAGGTAGTGAACTTTATGACAAAATTGTCATGTATGGTTTTGAAGGTAGCCAGCCACCAAGCGTTGACCCCAATCTTACATCATGAATTTTTTTTTAAATTATTATTTTGATCTTCGTATTATGGCTGTTGGTTTGTGCCTTATGGCATTTTCACTATAAAAGAAATCTAATTCTAGAAAGGATTGTTATGGAACTACTATAGAGATTATTTGGACCATTTTTCCTAGTATTATTTTGATGTTTATTGTTATACCATCTTTTATTCTATTATATTTAATGGACGAGGTAGTAGATCCAACAATTACTATTAAAGCTATTGGATATCAATGGTATTGGAGTGTGCCTTTTCATGAAAGTGATAAAAGTGCAACAAAATGCATTAGACTAGTTTTATGGTCTGCAAAGCTTTTGGCTTACTGAAAGAGAAAATAAAAACATTTTTGTTTAATATCGAAAGACTCAAGAAACTAGAGCATGCTAGAAATGGGGAGTTGAGGTCAAATTCATACACTAAGAAAGCTCCCTCAACGAAGAGGCCTATTGCTTCATTCTTTAAATCACTAAAGGTATACATTCTTCTTCTCGGTGTAGACAATATACGAAAAATAATGTTCAGCCTGCAATGTCCAATAACAATGTTAAAATAATAAATATATTAGCACCACAACCATTGGCATATGACTTTGAATCTAACAGGCTTGGCCCTGTCACCTTTCGAAATATGGGATCCCCTAACATTAACAACAAAACAACTATGCATAACTTGATGGGCTTTTGTATGCACATACTATGTCATTGCATACTTTTTTTTTACTATTTTGCTGAATGCTTTAAGGCCTACCTGCTACTATGACCAACCCCAATCAAGGCCGAAGGGATAAGAAGAAGTTGATTGGGCAAAAAAAAATTATTTTTTCGTTTTTTTTTTCCTTTCGACCCTCAATTTATCATTCCATCATTCCAACCTTTACTTCCTTCTTTCCCCTTTTGAAATTCCTTATAAACCCAAACCAATATCGTGTTTTATTTGAGGACTCATGTTTTCATTACTCACTGTAGATGAATTGTAAAGCGTAACTTGGGCCTTGGGCTCCAAAAAAAAAAAAATCTTTTTGCTTGTTAGGTGGGCCTTGGCCTTCTCTCCCAGTAGAGCCCAAAAAGGGGCATAACACTGGTTTATCATTGTGTCCTTTAGAGTTTTGTGATATTATACTAGGAAATATGGGCCCTTAGTTCGTGTTAATGTCTCTTTCGAAATGAATAAATAGAAAACTCATTATGTAAATAAAATACAATCGATTATCTACCCAAAAAGAAATAAAATTCCACAAACCTACTATGGTAATAAATATGGTTAAGCCAATCAACATCATAAAAGCATAATGATAAACAAAACCACTTTGAAGTTTACTGATTTGCTTGGCTAATTTTTGAAATGTGTATGCAATCCTATAAGGCCTTACGATTTCAATAGCACCCTTGTCTAAAACTTTAAATGAGACTTCATATCCAAAATGCAAAAATGATCTAACTATAAAATTATTAAAAACTTTATAAAAAAACCAGCGCTTGTTTAGAAAGCAATATAGTCAATATTTTGTAGCAAGAAAATGATTTGCTACAAAATTTATATTATATGCCACAAAAGCACTTAGAGTAATAAACAAAATAGGAATTAATTTGATAAATATTGGAGTACTAAACTTAGATTCAGCAATAATTTCATTTTGGGGTAATACGAAGAGGGAATTAGCCCAAAAATTAGTACCTAAACCAATCATCATATTGGTCCCTAAGTCGTTCTATTGTTGGAACGGCTTGGCTTCAAAATCATATGTGAGGCTTCCATGTTGCAACCCTAACCTTGGGTTCGCGACCAAAACAAGGGCTTGCGAAGGTGTGAGCAAAAAGTGAAGTCCAAGAGTCACATTTCATATTCATGGAAGTGCAAGAGAGTGTGAGGGAATGAACCCCCACACTCCCAAATGAACTCCAACATTGGGAGTTGGACTCCCGATGGATTCCCAAATCTTTAGAGGGCAATTATAGGGGTCAAAACTCATTAGATTAAAGAGTTCATTATATCATTGGAAAGATCTTGGAACTTAGATGTCTAAAATGGGCTCACATGACCCATTTGGGCATTTAGAACATAAGTTATGGCCAAAAGAAGTTAGAAATCAAATTGCCAATTTAACTCCCAACCAATAAAAGTCAAGAATTGCCTTGATTTCCTTATGTGCAGGTGGCGAGCCACATATCGTTGGAAAGCTCTTGATGGGGCTACAACTTTGATTTAGACATCACCTCAATCTGAGGTCTACACACAAAGTTATGGGCCCCCAAAGTCACGGGAGTCCCAATTTCAAGAATTTTGGGACTCCAACTTGGGAGTCTTGGGACACAATGACATTTGGGTGCTGGCCCCGTGGCCAGGCACAAAGAATACTATAAGGGGGAAGGTGGTGGCTTCCCCCAAGTCCGAACCATGGTGGGTTTTGTGAGTTTGTGTTTACCCATGGTTCGTCCGTGCACCAAAAATGCTCCAACTATGCATTAACCAACTTGCTATTTGGTTTGTGCAGGTCCATGTGAATAATTGACTTGCTTATCACTCTTCCTAGTTCTCATCCCAAAGCTCCAACACGCCCCTCTACCCCCAAAGTGATGTGAGTCAAGGAGCATGCCCCAACTATTTTTCCTTTTATTGTTTTCACTTTTGGATTCACAATTGAGTCCATCAAAGAGTTTGGGGGTGCGTCATTCCACCTCACACGACTCTTCTTAGGATTTTTTCATTTCCTCACTCATTTTCAACATGGCAGTGCTTGTCTAGGAGTTGAAATTTGTTTTATATAAATATTCAAAGATTCTACTTTGATGTGGTTTACTTCCATGTTTTTGTGTTTTCTTAATATCTTTAGGCAATGTACTCAAAAGCCTTTTTAGGGGTTTGGTCATCATATTTAGAGCCTTGGATTTCAATAGATGGTATTTTCATCAAAAGTGCAAAGTAAGACTGAGAAGTCGAAACAGAAAACAATATATAATTTTTTTTATTGTTATGCTTTCTTGTCACTTGGCTTGTAATTTGATTAAGCCCTTATCTTGTCCCACCTCAATGTGCTTATGGCTAGCTATCCAACTTAGTTTCACCAGGTAATATTTTTTTTTGACCTTAAAGGCTGTTGTGTAAGAGTCGTACAAAATCCAGTTATCTTGGTGTGCTTTCCCTCGAAATATCTAGCTTTTATTTTTGGGGAAGTACTTTTGTTTTATTTTATCATGACCCCATGTTGGGTGCCATCGGTATACCCATGCTCGGATCTTTTGAAAGATGTCATAATCTAGTCTTCGAAATACATTGTTGCATTTAGAGTATTTAAAATAATTGCCCAATTTATTATTTTTGGTACCAAGATTACAATGAGTTGATAGGCCGCCTTTCCTTTTGAAAGTTGAATGGCCCGTCGAATTTCTTCAAGAAATCTCTGACAAGACTCATAAGACAAAGTTATTAAAGTTTTCACTCTACCCCATTTCCAGATATGATTGACTGAGAACCCTATAAATTGAAACCCAGATCTTGTGTTGACTATCTAGGTCTTATCTAGGTGCAATTTCAGTCCCATGCACTTTAACCATCCTTCTAAAAATGTCTGAGTTGTTCTATGACCTCCCTAGATTGGTGAAGTACAACAAAGTTGTTGACATATCTAACCAATATCGGAGTCGATTTTTTAAGGTGTGCTTTTAATGCCCATTCCCTCAAAGCTGTCTCCATCCCATGGAGAGCAATGTTGGCTAGCAGTGGAAAGAAGATAGTGCCATAGGTGCCCATATTTATGATTTCCATGTACTGAAGATTATTTCCCAATTTAGTCATGATGTCGACTTCAAGCCAAGCTTTAACTATTTGGCTAGACTAGGCAAAGTTTTTAGTTTGTTTAAGAGGGCTTCGTGGTTGATGCAATTAAAACATTTGGAAATGTCTACATTCAAAACATACTTAGGCTTGGTTCGAATAGCTAAGAATATGGCTTTAATGGCGGCATCTTGGCAGCTCCGTCGAAGTCTAAATCCATAGGAATTAGGTTCAAAGTAGGCTTCCATTCAATTTCTAGGGCCATCTTGGCCAAAGCTTGCTTGGCTTATTTTCAATAATGGGATATGCCAAAAAAAAAAAGGCGCGAAGTGCAATTCGAAAAAAAAAATCTATATATTTTTTTGCTTTACGTCTTTTAGGCGCAAAGTGTGCTTGGTTGACTCTATGTTTTCTGGCATGTAGCACAAAAAGAGCGCAACAAAATCTTTTTTTTTTTCCTACCTTACATTTTATGTCTTGTAGTTTTCTTAGTCGCTCTTCCTCTTTTCGGAGCTTTAGTATCCTCATTTGATGAATGGGTGTAGTCTTTTCATCTAATTGAAGACCTCTTGCCATCTTTCTTTTTCGTGGCCTTAAGGTCACCACCTTCTTGTCAATGACAAAGTTTTTTTCTTTTAGGTTTTCTTGTGTAACTTGTCTTATGGCTAAGGGTCTGGTGTATATATTTTGTATAAGTTTAGATTGTAGAGCATGCATCTTGTCCATATCATTAAAGCGAGGGCTTGGTAAATCTTAGTTTGAGGTCTAAAAACAACTGCCTCAACCTTAGGCCGAGAAATTAGTTCCCAAGGTATCGCTTGGGTATCTATGTAGAATTTATTCATAATTTATTTTCCTTTCCAATTTTTATTGAGGTCCTAAGTCTCCAAGTGGGCATAATAAAAATGATTCAGGGAAAAATCTATTTTGGCTAGTTGTGCCCCATGGCCTTAGCTTTTTAAAGAATCTTGCTCTCATGGGGCTTGTAGCTCAGCAACCCACCTTAAGGGAGCCCTACTAAAGTCTTCCAGTTTTGAGTGTATTAGATAGTTATAGAGGCCCATAGGCGCAAAATGTACTTTGTAAGGTGGTCCCCTAAACATAGTCCTTTTAAACAATGGCCATTTAGTCCATGGTCCATTGGATGTTCAATGCAAGACCAAAATTTTGCACTGCAAATACCTTCGTTCTTGCCTTTCGTTCTAGGGCCTGTCCTTTAGTGTGGTTAATATTGGATACTATTGGGCAGCAAAGCTTGCACTCATTTGTTTCTAATGGTTCACTAGGGCTTCTTTCCTCTTCCCTTTTTTGTTTTCTTCTAACTCAAAGGCTACCAAACCTCCTACAAATGAAAGAGAGTCGGCTAAACATCTCAGCCATTGGCAGGAATTTTGCCTGCATCCAATTTTCAAATGTTGTTCACCTAACACAAAAAGTTTTTTTTTTTTGGTGTGTTAGGTGAGCAACAATCGCTTTGTCACAAGAGTGACTTATAGGCTAACAGGTGACACTTTGGGCAAGTATCCTGCATAAATACTTCCAAAAGCTAAAAAGATTAAAGGAATTGCCATGAGAATTGGCACATCATGACATTGTAAGATGTCTTGCTTGAATGAATTTGTTGGTGCTAAAAAGGTTTAAATAAATAAATGAAAAGAATGATAAGAAATAAAGAAGATAGAGACACTTCCAAACCAGAAAATAAAGTTACCACTAATTATATATTTAGTATAAGCGAGCTCTAAAATAACATTTTTAGAATAAAATCCAGTACAAAAAGGGAAACCTATTAAAGATAGGCTGCTTATAAACATCATAGCATAAGTAAAAGGTAACAAAGAAGCAAGCCCTCCCATCTTACACATATCTTGCTCATCTGACATGGCATGAATCACTGAACTTGCATTCAAAAAAAGTAATGCTTAAAAAAATGTGTGATTCATTAAATGAAATACGTTAACAGAATAGTTGGAAATGCCATAGGCAAAGATCATATAATTTAATTGACTATAAATTGAATAAGTTGTGACCCTCTTTAAATCATTTTGTAATATTCCAGTAGTTGCCACGAAAAATGACGTCATAGCTCCTATGAAAGTAATAACAATCAAAGCATTGGGTGGATATTCAAATAAAGGAGAGCACCTTGCTATCATAATAACGCATGTTGTTACCATAGTAGTTGCATGAATTAGAACGAATACTAGAGTGGGCTATTCTTCAAGCTTTTACGTTTCTACAAGGCCATAAAATAAAGATTTTGGAGTATTGGGTAATGAGCTAGTGAGCTTAACAAGAATAGGGATTGGATCTTCCACTTATGAAATAAAGACTCTCCCAAAAATCTATAAGATGGCCATTGTGCTCTTAACAACTGAGATGATCTTTCTCTTTTATGCATATATGAATTTGATGCCATCTCAGCCCCATTTTCACACTTTTGAAAATATATTTTGCAAAACAAAAGAAAAACAAATTGAGCTTCTTTAAAGTAAATCTTGGTAGATCGATTCAACATGCAGCGCTTTGGTAACAATGATGATAAGATTGGGCTCAAGATGATAATTTGGCCTTGTTAGAATGGAACACCAGGTTGTGTTGGAATATATATATATCCACTCCCTCCAAATGAAGCTTACAAGCAAAATGATGAGTATTTGATTTGATATAAAGTTCCTCTGCATGCCCGAAACTTGTACAGATCCTTCCATTTTCTAAGACTCGCACATCTAGACTATATAATCTTTTTAAAAATGACCAAACCTTCACGACAAAATAGTGCTTCATACCTCAAGTGAATTCGACTGACTTCTCTTTCCAAGGATAAGATTTATTTCAAATAAGAGCTCTAAGGATCCTATAGAATAGAGCTCCCTTAGCCTTTTTTGCTAAGTGGATTTGGCCTTCTCTTATAGGTTTTGTGTTGATTAGTCAAAATGAAATATTTTTCCAATAAGGACTCTCACTCAGTTGACAATTCCAACATACAGTGAGATTGTTGGAATGCACTTAATGGCACATGAGAGCCCTCAAGTATTTATTCAAAAACCCTCCATTGCATTAGGTAACCAAGTATGTTATCCTATTTGTGTAGATTTTCCAACAACACCAATGAAAAGTAAAATACAAATAACAATTACGGCATGAAATTTCATATTGCAAAAAAAATAATAATGATAAGGTTTAGAAAAGGTGCTAACACAAGAAAAACAAGTCAAAAAATCTACTATTTGAAAAATAATAAAACGGCTTATAATCCCAATAGCTAATCCAAAATCACCTACTCAATTGACAAGCATAACTTTTATAGCTGCTTTATTGGCCTGAAGCCGTGTAAACCAAAAATTAATTAACAAATATGGAGCAAGAACTACTCCTTCCCATCCTAAAAATAATTGAATAGAGTTATCTCCAATAACCAGCATTAACATAGTGGTGTGTTGTCTTTAATTATCGGATTCAAGCCCCCCATTTGTTCGGGCATATGCGCCCTTTTGGTGCCCATATGTGGGAGGGAGCACCACATTATCTAGCCTTTACATGACACCTTGCCTAACGTGCCAAGTTTGGGATACCTCCTCCACCTTACGTTTGTGACCTATGGTCTCACCTATGTTTCAAGACACGGTCAAAGCACGACCAAGGATATTATTGGCTACATTTGGTATGCCTCTTTCTTGACATGCTATGGTGCTCTAAGGGAGTTCGTTTCATAGAATGAGTCAAGTCCATTTTGTCACAGAGAAACTGTAGTGTCTAGATAATCTATTTATCCAACAATTCATCCGATGACTTCATGGTCGCCAAAAAAGCCCAAAGAAGTGTCAAACATCTCTGAAAAAAATCCATGGAGCCATTTTTATATAAAAAGCATCGGCTTCCAATGCAACTTCATAAAAAACAATCAAAGATAAAAATAAAAGATAATGAAACACACGTGCTTGTGACTATAGTAATTCCTTATCAACTAAGAAAATGACTAAAGGCACGTGCTACACAACTACTTAGCAAAGGTAAAGTTACAATTAATAAATACATACATAAATCATTTTTTTAATTGTGACCCAAAATATAATAATTAATTGTATTTCAGGTGACAGCTATATGAGCCAAGACTTAGATGATGGCTTTCCTAGTAAATTGATAACATAGCCCAACAAAACGAGTTTTTAGTGCATCCAATAGAGTTTACTATATGCCGTTGAAAGATGGGTCATCTTGGATTATTCTATTTTAGTAATCTACCCACCATCTATAATGAGTGCTGAAAATAAAAGAGTTCTTTTTACTAAGTGGTTTTAGACAAAAAAAAATTTGCACAACGAGCAGAACAAGCTTGGCTACGCTGTTATTATCATTCTATCAGTCTTTGTGAAAGTTGCCAATGGCATATGCAATTGTTATTTTGCTCAACAAAAGTTCACAAGGCCATTTAAGTGATGGAAGGAAATCAAATAGACAAAAAAAATCTTTTTTTCCCATCTTGTTTGTAGAGCAAATTAGCAGAAAAAAAAACCCCTAGCTAAACGAAGCCTTTATTTGCTTGACAAACACTATGGAAGATAAAAGGCTAAAGCCTTTAGCTTTAAGCATAGTTATTGCAAGACTATAAAATGAAATATACATAGAGATTTTTTTGCTAACCTAATTTCTCTTACTATATCATATTATATAGAGAGTGAATCCACATAAAACAAAGCCCAAAATTTTTTTGTTATGCATTTTTTATTTTCATTTTGAAACTTTATTACTTTTCTTTAACCTTCAACAAGGAAAAAGATTTTTTTTTTTAAAAAAAAAGTAAGGAAAGGACCCTTTTATTGAAGTATTTTCCATGTTGTGCAAAAATCATTGCCATTTCCAAGGCTTTTACAACCATGGTCAGATTAAATTAAGTCATTTTTTCGGCACTATTTCGGATCTAAGATAGATTGATATAAATCAATAAAAAGAGGGCTTTCCACGTTTTGGGGTAGAGAGTGCAACAAAATATATATTTTTTCAAATATTTAAAAAAATGCTACAAGTCCAGCCAAGCCAAGGTAAGCTTCACACTATAAGCCAGGAGTGTCTAAAAAAGAAAATGGCAAAAATGAAACATAATAGAAAGATTGTGTTTTCGCTCTATGTTTTGCTTGCTTAAGCTTGGTGAAAATGGTAAACACAACAGACTTAAAATTTGTTCCGATGGGTTATTAGTTCAAGTCCGATAGTGAGCATACTTGCTTAATGAAAATGGTAGACATGACAATCTCAAAATCTGTTCCTATGGGTTCTTGATTCGAATCTGATAGCGAGTATCCTAATGTATAAATTGGAAAGTAAAATGGTGAGTATAACTTAATAGGTGAAAATATTAGATTGTGAATTTGAAAACATGGGTTCAAATCTTGTTATTTGCCATAAGAACAAATCATCTATTAGCTCAAATCTTGACAATCTTCAGGAGCATTGTTTTTGGCAACAAAATTTTTTTGTAGGAATTTTCCAATTTTTGTTGTGATTTTCCAAATGAGAAAAAAAACTTTGCTGTAAAATGCCCTAGCTTTGTCGATCAAACTTATGGCCTTAATTAACAAAGCAGGCCCCTTAGTTACTAGGTGGTTATCCTTTAGTGACTAAGTCACCCTATTAAATCTTTCCATCTTTTATCCTACAGCAAATCAAACATAAAAGGATAAGGCTACATTGTGCCCATGCTTGGACATCATCAACCATTTTTGCCGATAGATTATACTCCTTGTATTGGCTAATTTAAACAAAAACATAAAAATTATACGAGTAAAAGATAAGCTCAAAAAATTGTTGAAATATTGATATTGTTTCTAAATCAATAGCTATTTTTATATCCATATGATTGACTAAAGTAGATTGGAGTCCAAATTATAAAACTAGATTTTGCTTGTAAAAGGCTAAAGGTAACAATTGTGACCATGTATTATCTGGTGTTTTTTTAATTAAGTACAAGATACAAGTGGGACTTGTGCTAAAAGAAAATTGTGTAATAAAACCACCTTTTATATATATATGGTAGTTTTCCTCTACAATTTGTTTGAAGCAAAGTTCTACCTTGAAAAATACATAACCTATTTTTGAATTGTCGCCATTGTCGATTTTTCAAGCCACTAGAATGAAATAAAAGAATATATGGAGATTATTTTTCAATCTCTTCGGCTTTCTTCTATATAATAATTTGTTTAATTAGCATAGGATCATTATTACTATTTTTTAAAGTCTTTCTCCTCTTTTTCTTAACATACCTTAAATTCAAGTAAGTGATGTTGGTTTTTTTTTTAAAATTAAACAAATGGTATGTTTGTCAAGTTTTTATTTCTTAAATAATAAAGCACATAACACAAATAATGCAGGTCGACCTTGCATCATGCTACATGACAATTCTATTAGGACCTTATTTCTAGCAGTTGCATCTCGTACTAGCAGCTTTGACAAAAAGATCCCTTTGGAAATCAACTCATCTTTAATTCATCAAACTAGGGTTTTAAGAATTGTATGATAAGACATTGGCTCAAATAGTTAGCTAAGAGGAAGCTTAGTTAGTTTATAGACCTAAAGTGATGTGTATTGTGTAAGAGAAAAAGAGTTATTCTTCGAACCTCATATCTTTAGTTATATAAATTGGCCCTTTTCGCTTTTTCAAACCTTTAGTTAAAAGACATAGGGCTCAGCCCCAAACCCCCTATTTTAGCCTATTTTGAAGAAACATTTTTACGTTTTCTAATGATGAAATGGAAGTCTACGTGCTCTGTTGCACCCTTTGGCCTCTTAAGGTCGCCCTCATCAATGTTAAGAGGCCGAAGGGCGTAGTAACCTTCAGAGATGTAACTGGATTTTATTATTATTAGATTTTTTTTTAATAGGAAATTTTATCATTATAAAACAACATATTGTCATATTGACAAATATTTCCAATCGAGCTAAATAACTTGACCAAACCCTTAAATGTTATAGTCAGTTTTCATCATTATGTTGATAAAACATACTATTTCTCTTTACAATAGTCTAAAGACTTCGTAGTATGAAACTCCAAAACTTATAAAACATAACATAATCTATCTAATTTCATTAGCCTTTTAATTTCAAAAACAAAGTAGTTAAACTACTTACTGTTATTGCAAACAAACTTTTGCACCAACATGTAATTATTTACCTAACCCCTTTCGTGCAAAAGATTTGGACCTCAGTTCTTTTGGCGCAAGCGTTGTGTAGGTTTATAAATTTATTTATTTATAGCACATTTCCGCATTATGAAAGTTGCTATATGGAAATGCACAAATTGAATTCATAAATGTGTGCAACCAAAAAATTTTAAGAAATATTGGCTGCACCCTTTCTAAGTTTTTCCTATTCTTATCAATAATAAATCCTTTGAATTTAATCTTCAATTTCTTGATCATTATAAAAATGCTTTAAAAGTTCGTCTCAAATCTGTTGAATTATTTTCTACTAGTAATCTGACCCACTTAACAACAACTTTTACTTTTTAAAAAAAAAGGCTATCTCTCTCAAGATTTTAACCAATACCATTTTTATCAAAAGTTGTTTTGCCTGGCTATGCTTTGATTTCTGAGTCCACAAAACTAGGTCTAAATCCTACTCTTTTAGACCCCTCTGAGCCTATAAGCATTTTTATACTCAATCTCATCTCAAAAAGATTTCATAAATTCTTTTTCTTTACATAAAAACTCTATAAGATCTATTTAGGTCTTCCACAGATTAAGGATCCCCATTACCATTTCTATATAACTAAAAATTATATTTGGATAGATTTTTTTGGTGTTATTTTATTCAACAAGTGCATTAAAGAGAAATCCTTTGGCCTCAATAAGTATAAAAAGTGGGTTGAATTTCTTCATTATTTGCCAAGGTTGAAACTACATGTGCAGGCCCAACTATTTAACCTTCACTTTGCTTTTACCCACCCCGTCTTTTTGTACAAAAGCCCTATCGTCATTACCAAATATTATGATATTTCCTTGCTACTTCTTTTTATCCCCGTTCTTCTCAAAATAAACCTTATTTAGTGGGTGTCTTTTTCTTGTCTATGGCCAATGACGTGTCACATTGAAAATTATTATGACATTTTACAATTTTTGGGCTTTAGCCCAAAACAAAAACTACCTACCCTTTTCATAAAAAAAAAAGGGGGTAGCCTAACCTTTGTATCATACATAAGCCACGCCACCACCCTCTTGAGCTTTAAGCTTTTGCCAATAACAAGGCCTGTGTTATTTGTAAATACTATAATCCATCTCCCTTAAAACTACTACATGTCCCTTCTTAACCTAATAATGCCACAAATAGCCTTTTTTTATTGCTCAAATAGTAGATATGATAAAAAGGTGTTATATTACTATATATGATGATTTATAGGATTTCTTTTTTAGGTTTTCAATCAACAAGCTTGAAGTCCAACCAATCATGGATTTTGCATGAGTGTATTTCTTTTAGCCTAATTTGTTTTATTTTATAGCAGAGCAATCTTTGCTCCATATTACTTTATATAACGGTTATATGTCATAAAGTAGGCAATTTCATCATCATTGCTATGAAATGGCCATGTTTAACTTGTCTATTTTCTAGCAATGACAAGAGCAAAGGCAAGAATTGGCATGCTAAAAGGCTAGCTCATTTTTATAATCAAGTATCTAGTTTCTTTTCAGCTTTTACAAGGTTATTTTCTAAGTGTACTCCCCTATTTATTAAGGTGTGGCTATCAATTTTTTACTTACACTCCTTCCTTAGAAAAAAATAGTTTAATTTATATTAGGTAAAGTTTAATAGTTGGCCCACTATACAATTAGATCAGCTCTATTTTGCTTTCATTTTGGAGGCCTACCTATAAGGATTTTTTTTTCAAAGGAGGTACCCAAAAAACATAGTAATCGTGGTATCAATTATTTCTAGTATCCTCCCACACTACAATTAAGATCATCAAAAGCTGAATGACATTTGGTTTTTTTTCTTAGGGCTTTGTTCTCCAAGATAATAATAGAAACCATATAAGCTTATATTGTAACATTGCTATAGGCATATGCTACAAAATGCTTATAGGCTCTTCAAACTAAAGAACCACGCACAAAAAGGTAATATAGAGAAAAAGAAAATATATTTAAGGGTGGTAGAGTTTATTTATAATAAATGAAATTTGATTCTTTATGATGATTCATATCCCTTGTGTTTGACATGGATTCGATTATTTGTTGTAATTTATCTATAATAATCCATACTTCCATAATCAGATTGGAATGACTTAAATAAATCAAACATTATTTATTTATGGGCCCATATATATATGTTTTTCAATTGTACTTCCTTCATAGAAAGTAATTGCCAATCAAATATAGGGGTAGAATGAAACTAAGGTAGGAAAGGGCGCCTCCTTTGACATTTCTCTATAACATTTTTTTCTTTAGGGATATGGCCCCCTTCTTCTTTCATGGAAAAGGGTTTTACATAATTCATTATGGTTCATCTAAGTTAAAATAAACAAAACCGAAAAACTTAGTACTTGGCTAAGTTTTGTTTGGTTAATTGGAAGCCTTTTGATGTCCTATCGTGCTACACCCAATAAAACCAAAAACAATACTATTTAAGTAAGTGCAAGCATGCACTTACAAGTAAGAATTAGCACCCTTTCTTTTGTAGTGAGTTCAAATTCGTAGACTTTATGTACAATTTGAATATAATCATCTTATATATGTTTTTCCGTCATATGGGATTTGTTATATATTTTCATTGTTCTAATATTATGATGTCCAATGTAAACCTATTGTATTGGTATTTTCCAAAGCAAGTTAGTTATAAAAGCAATTCAAAAACTGTGAGTGCAAATAATTTTTCCTACCACAAAGATCGAAAAATAGGCTTTTGTTTTTGAGACAAGAATAATTTATTTCACCATTAGCTCGAAATAATATCACATAAAAAATGTTTTGTATACTCAAATTACAGAAATGTGTGACGAGGTAGTATATTATAGATGGCAATATATTTGTAGTAGTCTTCAATTAGGCCATAGGAAGTATATCTTGGTTAACTTAACACTTCCTATTGGGCCCTTTTCTTATTTCAAAGAGAGAGCTAAGCCCCTATTGCTAGCGCCCTCCCATTTTTCATTTCTGCTTTCCCACCTCAACTTTGAAATTACCATCGAGGGGGGAGTGTAGTCTATTAGGCAAATGACAAGAATGCCATTTCAAGCCACCTTTGTTGATTTTGCTTTCGACCTCTCTTCAATAACTTATTAATTTATAGATTTAGAGCAAATTACTTGATCTTTGGAGCCTTCTCACAGGCCTCCATCCCTTATTTCATTCTTCACTCATCTATATTGCTATTTTTTTTTGTCTTAGTTCTATAATTAAAACTACATGTATTCAATTTATGTTATTTCCACTTTTTGTTTTTCCCATTTTTCGTTTCTCTACTCAAATATCTACCAAGTTCAATACCAAGACCAATACTCAATCTTATACTTGAGCTTATATTTGAACCATGTGCTACCTTGATGCAATCGATATACTCCTATAGAAAGAAATAAACTCCCTCTTGTCACAAATTTTCTTAATCTTGCCCTTCTTTGTTATGCTAAGCGGTGTGCATCATTACATTTGAAATTGAAATGAGTTTTTTTGCCAACATATAATCACTAGTAGCTTATTTTCTCCTATTTTTATTAAATGAAATCAATGCATATCTTTTAAAGCTTCAAAAGAATTGAATAAACTTTTAAATAAACACAAAAATCAACTTCAAAACCATAATACTTGAGGAAGAACACATCTTGGAAATGGTAGAATTTTGTTATGCACTGTCCAATTTTTTATATTAAAATAATTATTCTGGAACACCCCAAAATTCAATGATAAATTCAAAAGGGTCCAAAAAGAAATAACACAATTGTAACTATCTCTTCGATGAATTGAAAAGTTATAAGAGGCAGCCAAAATATATAATAGCTTATTACATTTTGGGGTACTCTATTATAGAATCCACAAAAATGTAAAGAGCTTTTTTTTATAACAATATTATATGTTGCATACAATAAAATTTTCTCTTACTTTCCCTAAACCAGATCGCAACATTTTTTGGTTAAAAGGTTTTTTTAAAACAACCCTAAGCTCCCTACCCCACCCCGGGTGTAAAACAAGTATTAATCTTACATTTTTGCGCTTCGCATAGAAAAAATGAAAAATAGATAATTAGTACGAGTAAACTAAACAAAAGCTATAAACCTTGTTTAACATTTCATAATGTTTACACCCCTCGCCTATTAAAGTGACGATCTTTCACCTTTTATGAAAACTTTTATGGAAATAGATTTCCCATTTAGATGCTTTTATCAATTCTTTTATACCAACTTAGCTACCTGGTGCTGCTATTAACATAACAATCGATACACCATAGGTTGACCCAACCTAGTCCTTTCATATTAGGGTTGACTTCTCGCAATTCTATTTTAAGCATCAACAGTAGATAGGAACCGAATTGTCTCACGACGTTCTAAACCCAATTCATGTACCATTTTCATCCGCGAACAACCGAACCTTTAGGATTTTCTTCAACCCCAGGATGTGATGAATCGACATCAAGGTGCCAAACGACTCTATTGACAAGAGCTCTTGGGAGTCATCAGCTTATTATCCTTGATGTACCTTTGATCCGTTGACCGAGAGCCTTTCCACATGAGACTTTTGAATCACTTTGGCCAACTTTTGTTTTTGTTTAATTGGTAAGTCTCACAATTAAGCAGACTTGTACCATTATGCTCTAAAGCTGTCATAATATTAGCTTGAACCTACCTTCGCACACCTCCGTTATTCTTTAAGAGGCATCCGCCCCAAATAAATTAACCACCATGAAGTGTCCTACCTCTTTTTTGGCAATTAGACATCCTTAGACGAAAGAGTGGTATTTCAAGATTAGTAATAATATTACGTGTCACCACCTCCCACCTATCCTACACCTTCAATCAAGGTTGTCACTACAAAGCTATAGTAAAGGTGCACGGGGTTTTACCTTCTAACTGTTGGTACTCCGCATCTTGATAGAAAATTCAATTTCACTAAGTCTATGTTAGAGATAGTAGGGCAGTCGTTACACCATTCGTGCAAGTCGCTACTTATGCGACAAGGAATTTCGCTACCTTAGGACAGTTAGAATTATTGTTGTCATTTATCAGGGCTTTTATTTGAAGCTTAAAACACTTCTCCTTTTCACCTTCTAGCACCAAATAGGTGTCAGATTCTATACATCATGTTACCACTTAACAAAGTCTTGTGTTTTTAATAAAAAATTGCTACCCCCTAGTATGTGTCACTTTCCTAATCTTGAGATGGGAAAGCACCCCTTCTCCCGAGGTTATGAGGTCATTTTGCTAAGTTCCTTCAACATAGTTCTCTCAAGCGCCTTAGTGTACTCTACTTGTTCACCTGTGTCAGTTTGGGGTATAGTTTGTTTTGCACTGAAAGAATCCAAATTCTCCCAATTCCACCAAGTTTTTTCATAGAAGTTTACTGGCATGCCCAATCATCCAATTCATAAGTTGGAAAAAAACTCATGGTTTAGTAGCCAAAGCAACTTCGTCACTTTTGTGTACCCATTAGACTAAGCCTTTTGGGGTTTTCCTTAGGGACTGATTCACTCTGCGTAGATTTACTGAATGTAGAAACCCTTGAACTTTTGGCGATCATGTTTTTCACATGATTTATTATTACTCATGTCAGCATTTTCACTTCTCATATCTCTAAGTGTTGTCATCAACAACCTTCTTTAATTTACAAAATGTTCCGCTACTAACACTTGAAAAAATAAATAAATTGCATAGACACCCATTTATTACGAGTGCACTTTCTTTACCTAGATAAGCCCCCCATTAGCTTAAGATGAGAGTACTATAATTGCAGAGCATGCAAATACTGTATAATTGCACATGGTGGGTGCTTTCAAGGTTTTGTCGTTTTGGTAAATCACTTGAACCTCGATACATTTTTGGTGCCATCAAGCTAAACCAGTAAGCTATTATGCTTTCTTTAAAAGATGGCTGCTTCCAAGCCCACCTCCTGGTTGTCACCACTCAATTACTTCCTTTTCCACTAAGCAATTGCTTAAGGACCTTAGCGTATGATCTGGGCTATTACCCTTTCGACTTTGGATTTTAGCACCCAAAGTCTATATGTACAAAATCATGGCCAATATTTGGAGTTTCCTTGGGGTTGGTCAAGCTTTGGGCCACCTTAGCCCATTGAGAGGATCACCTCAGGCCATAAACATTATACGCTCTACCTCAATAGAGGAAAACCATCTATCTCCGAATTTGGTGGGCCTTTCATCCCTAGCCACGAGTCATCCACATATTTTGCCACATATGTGTGTTCGGTGCTCCAAGGCCCATTAAAGTTCTCTTCAACCTGCTCATGGCTAGATCATTCGATTTTAGGTCAAATAGAAAATAACTATATTCTTTATTTACTTTCAACTTCATTGCACCTACACCTAATGGCTTAAGCTTGGTATGTTCATTTACTTGCTAACCCATTATGCAAAAGGTACGTCGTTAAAGTGGAAAGTTTTAAATAACAAGGTAGAGAAGAAAAAACATTTTATTCTTTTTCGATCTTTAAACTTAGCTTGCTTTGTCCTTCGATTGATTGTTTGCATTGGATTTCAGGTTTTTTATTACACTCCCTTTCTTAGGGTTCTTTTCACCTTTCCTTCACGGTACTTGTATGTTGTTGATCATTGAGGAATACTTAGGCTTAGAGGGTGGTCCCCCTTGGTCACATAAAAGCGATCAAATTTACACACGATATTTGCATTTTACTTATCAAATCAAACCATGGGAAAAAATCTATAAGGCTATCACCTTCTTTGGCAAGATTTTCCAACCTTTTCACAATTCCTTAAATCATTTTTCCATCATTCAATTTTGAACAAATTAAATGAAGAGAGAAGGCCAAAAAAGTGCAAAGTGCTTTCTCAACCTTCTCACAAAACCTAATCCACTTTTGTTTGCCATTACTAATGGAGTCTCAATTGATTTCCTTTCCTTTAGTTACTTAGATGTTTTAGTTTACTAAGTTTTGAAAATTCAAAGCATAGCACAACACACTAATGTGCCACTTTGCTCAAATACGGTTTCTTGATTAGAGATCCATGGATCACATATGTTATCTTCCCATGGCATTTCGCCCTTAAAAGTGTCCTTCCTTCCCAATGCCTAGGCATCCATCCAATGCATTTTTTTGGATACAATAGGAATTACACCTATGTTACTACTCACTACCAAAATATTCGCCAATAAGGCTTTCATTTATACTTCAAAATGACAAACATGCCTTTTGGTCAAGTCATTTATTATAGTGCCTTTGAAGGTGCACTAGGGCTTGAAGACAAAGGTTTATGCACAAAGTGCATATTCTTCCAATAAAATGACAAAGAAAGGACGAAGGTTTATGCACAAAGTGTCTATTCTTCTGATAAAATGAGAAGGAAAAAACCTAGTACTTACTAAGTTTCAAGCTAACTAGTAGTTCTCTTTACTACATTAGCAAACCTGGCCATTGGTGGGTGCAATTTGGGAAACAAACGTTTGTTTCCATAATTTACCACTATTACACCACCCAAACAAACTAAACATAGTTTGGCTATGGGCAATTTCATAGCTCTAGTTATAATTAACATAAAAGCAATCGTATTAATTAGAGAATTATTTATTTTCAATATGCGCATTAATTATTGATCCCCAAAAATAGTAAATTAACGTTAATATAACCAAATGGAAAAGCATGCAAAAAACCATGCCATTATAAAAACTTAACCAATCAACCTCTTTATTATCCCATAAATGATTATTCAAGATCATCAATGTAACAAAAATCCATTAAACATATCTTATATTTACATATCATATTGTTTACATTATAACCAAAATTTAGTTTTCATTTTGCTTAAACGCAATAAATAAGCATTTACCTTATCATTTAATTTACACCATTCATAATATAAGTAATCATTTTCATATCTTTTATACCTGATTGATTTATTATTTGAAAAAAAAAAAAGTGCACCAAAATGAACAAATAATAGATGCGTTACTTTTTAGATTCCACTATTTACCAAAAACATTTATAACATTTGGCGTGAATAAGATTTGAACCTACAACATTCAGATTATGAGCCTAATGAATTACTTATTACTCTATCCCATGAACATAATAGAGTTTAATCAACTGCAAAATATTTTTTTTTTGCATAGAAATTATTTGTCCGACCCTAAGTATAACCTTTTTTTTATAAGTATCATATTTTACTACCAGATTTCTCTATGGTAATCATCTCTCGACTAAAGTCTTGCATAGCAATACTTTGGGACTTAGCCCCCAAAGCAAGAACCATCGGGCAATTGTTTGCTTATCATTGCTTCATGTAACTTTATTTAACAAACAAAACATAAAACCAATTAAGCAAGTTTTTTGGCTTGCTTGAAAGATAGCTACAAAGCTGCTTTCTTCGAAGATATTTGTAGATATTTCATAGCCCAATTCATCATCATGCATGGTCAATAAAATATTTTTTAGTGTCATCAATCGGCACACACCTGTTTTTTTTCTTTGTTAGGCTTGCTACACTCTCTTGCTTTGCATTTGATTTTAGGAAGCCACATCCCCCCCCCCCATTACCCCCCACTTCATGCCTTCAATAAGCTTCGTCAAAGTCATTTTATGGATTTTATTTATTAGAGCCTTCACTTGGTTTGGTGCTCGTAGAAAGGGCCCACCTAATTAATAAAATTTTACAGCAAAAAAATAAAATTTATTATGCACATTGGAACTTTAAATTAGATTAAGTATGTTGTCCAGGCTTATACCATGTCTCCCAAAATTTATAAGTCAGTACATATGGCGTAAGACAATTTCACATTTCGATGTTAGAATGGGATTGGATGTTTTCACATCTTACCATAGTGCCTAGAGGTGCATAATGATTAATGAATAGAATAAAGAATCTACCTGCCCAGTCTTAGGTTTCCTTTGTTCATTAAGGCATGTTATATAGGTGCTATTTGACCTGTGGTAGATAGTCACCCATCACAAGACTCTTTAACATGATTTTTTAAAAATCTTTTGTCAACTTGCCTTCGATTGCTTTTTAAAGTGAATTGCTTATCAAAGTGTCCCGCTAAAGAGCCCACAAGGTGACACATTCCCAAGTCCCTTGTTGAACCCACTCGAGGGTCCAACTATGTAGAGTTGCGAAAAGTTGGGACTTGAGGGGCGCTCCTGACTTCCAGCACTAAAAGGGGGTAGAGTGGCATGCTAGAAGTCTCAGGATTAGACTAGGAAGATGGACTAGAAGATCAAGCTTGCATCTGCATCCAAAAACCAACCACAAGAGGGTTAGTTAGCATTCGGGAACACCCTTGGGTGTTGGGACAAGCCACGGGCACTTTCACACACAAGACTCACCACGGCCGGGACTTGGGGGAAGCCACCACCTTCCCCCATATAGTATACTCTGCAGCTCTCCGCCGAGACTACATCCAAATGGTTTTTTTTCCCGGGACTCCCAAGTTGGAGTCCCAAAACTGTCCCGGGTTGGAGTCCCGGGACTTTGGACGCTCATAGCCCCTCGCCCCAAACTTGGATCGGGACGAAGTCTAAACCAAAGTTATAGCTCTCGTCGAGCGCTTTCCAAGGCCGTGTCTCATTTCTTTAGGAGACATTGGGAAGAGGTCGATTCCTGACTTTTAGTGGTCGAGAGTCAAACTGGTAATTTGACTTCCGGCCCTTCTTTTGCCCATAACTTGGGCTACAGATGTCCAAATGGCCCATGCGAGGCCATTTTGGGCATTTACGCTTCAAGAAATTTCCATTAAAGAACGTAGCAAGGCAAGGAGATTTGGCCCCTCAAATCGTCTTCTGAGTTTTCGGGAGTCCCGGAGGACTCCATTTTCCCACTTTTGGGAGTGTGAGTTGTATC
>Ga0116231_10005272_pt1 | contig 25538 bp, 19 predicted proteins | sample S1TSphgellanicum_2_FD_89695 | JGI IMG/M metagenome (GOLD analysis project Ga0116231, IMG submission 89695) | Host-associated microbial communities from peat moss isolated from Minnesota, USA - S1T2_Fd - Sphagnum magellanicum MG | ecosystem: Host-associated > Plants > Peat moss > Unclassified... | reverse complement strand
ATTTTGAATTGGCCACCAGTTTGCAGAAAAGCAAACTTGTTGCTCAAGGCTGCTCCCCTTGAAGTGTCTCCCCAACTTTACTCTCCAAGCAAAGGATGGGCCCTGACCATTGCTGATGCAGACAACTGAACAGGTCTACCAGCAGCAGTCTGAAATTAGGGTTGTTTTGTGGTCAGTGCTGACCTCCAATCCGGTAGCACTCCTGAAACCCCAAATTCAGACACCAGTTCAATATTTCCTTACACTTACACACTTGCACTTTTGGTTTCCAGATAGATGTGCTTCAGAAATTGTTATAATTCAACCCACCAATCATTCAGAAGTAATCAGGTCATTTCCGAACAGACTTAAAAGATACACACAGAATTTGGGAGAACTCAGCAGCAGTAATGTTCTGTGAATTGACAAGCAACCCTGGCAAATACCTGTCCGTCTCATTTCAGAGGAAGAGTCATTTGCCCATGAATGTTGAACCTGAAGCGTCTGCTGAGGGTATCGCCCTTCAGAAGAACTCTGTGCATGGGGGTACCATACAGCAGAGGAATTTGATGCCACAGAATAGCACCCTGGAGAATGTTGTTGCTGGGTGTATCAAACTGTAGAGGGACTGGGCACCTGAAAGCATTGCACTATAGAGGAACTGGGTACCTGGAGATCCCGTCCTGATGTCAACCCCTGCCGTACATCCCAAGATGACATGCCTGCAGGGTGCTTGAGTGGTGTTGCCTTCTGCAGGTTATTTCCTGCTGGGACCATTTGTTGCAGGGAGCTTGTTGGTCGTGCAAGAATCCCTGATCCAGAAACAGCCACCTGCCTGGGTGGTGTGAATGGCTTGATTGCAGAACGCTTGCCATTACATAGCAGATACATTGGCATCCGTAAGGTTTTCCTCTTCTGACTGTTCAATTGCTGCAAAAGAACAATATTGCAATCAGCGACTATGATTCTCTGTTTCCATACATAGTCATGACTGCATCTTGTTTGTCACAAATGCTTGAGCACCACAAGGTCAGTGAAATAATCACTTACTTCCGGCGCTTCTGGAATGCACATCTTCACTAGAACCTCTGCCATAGAACTCTGCAATCTAGATTCTTGAGATGCACCCCCACTAATTTCTCGTTCCTGGTTCCTCAAGGGAGTTGGGGACTTCTCATCTGCAGACACAGCAGAAAAATGCATGCACAGAGAACAGCTACATAAGACGATAGGGCCATCAAAGAAAGAATGCAGGCAACAATTTTGAACCAGAACCCTAAAATCTCCCAATCCAAGCCACAATTGGGCAACAAAGAGCCTCAAAAGAAAAGAAAGAAATGAGAGACAGAGTGACGAAGCTCTCTTCTTTTGAGGCTTGGAACAAAGATAACTTGGAACATATTTGCCCTTAACATCTACCTGGTAAGAGCTCAGACGTTTGTCAAATAAAAGTTGGATCGAGAATCACCTCTTCAGTGCTTTTATCAAGCTGAATGGATCAGACTCTAAAAATTTGTGAATATGCATTATATTCACAAAATCGTCAGTATACATCACGACCAATTCTTTTTGGGAACCTCCTACCTCCCCCTCCAACCTATCTACCACCCTTCTTCCTACCAACCCACCTACCTCCCTCAGGCCACTGACCCCTTCTCCACTGACCTCCTTCACTAAAGCTCTAGAACCATGGAGAGCTTTCATTAGAGCTCCAAAACCAAGGAGAGCTTTAGCAGCTTTGAGCTTCGATTAGGGTTTAGGCACTTTCCACTCATCTCCATTGCTAGAGCTCAAGAACCAAGGAGAGCTTCAGTAGCTCTAAGCTTTGATTCAAGTTCAAGGCTTTCCACTAACTAGCTTGGGGAGTGTGAAGAGGCGAGGAACTTTAGGAATGCGACGACAAGATGAATTTTAAGGTGTTAGAAGCGAGAGGTTCAAGTACTAAGCTTCCTTCTTTTTTATTTATTTTTCATTAGTCTTCTAGTCATCAACTACCTTGTTTTGGAGCAACTACCACACAACGACAACGATCGGTTTTGTTACTTCTTGTCGTCATATGGTTTCGCAAATGTGAAAGAAAATGACGAACCAAGCTCGCCCAAAGTTTGCGACAAGCAATTGCTCATTGTCATTTTCATGATGTGGAGCAAGCACCCAAAAATGAGCTCATCATCATCTTCATGATGTGGAGCAGGTGCCCCATGATGACGATGAGTAGTTGCTTGTAATCGTCTTCATGATGCGGAACAGATGCCCAAAGATGACAACGAGCGGTTGGGCTGCTCACCATCGTCTTTATGCTATGGCGCAAGCACCCAAAAATAATGACAAGCAGCTGCTTGTAGTCATCTTCATGATCTGTAGAAGGTACCCAAAGATGATGATGAGCAACTACTTGTCGTCGTCTTCATGTTCTAGAATAGGGGCCCAAAAATAACAACGAACAGCTCTGCTATTCATCTTCGTCTTGTTGGTTTTGCAAGTGTGAAGGAGGAGACATCCTCATCATGGTTTGGATCAAGTGCCAAGAACGACGATGAGCAGCACAAGATGCACTACTCGTCGTCATTTTAGTTTTGGTGTTTTGGTCTTTTTCCTTCGACTACTGTGGTGGTTTTTTTTTTTTTGTTTTTTGCTACTGGTAGTCCTTGTTTTTCTATTTAAGCTCATATAGTTTGTGGTAGTTGGAAACGAGGAAGAAAAGGACTTCGGCCTCCTATTAACAAGTTTTAAGAGTTGTGGAAACATGGATAATTGGACAACCAATGTAGGGTTTGAGTGAGAATATGGAGGAAAAAAGGAGAAGTCCGTGTTGATGTTTGCGTAACATCTGTGGTAGATGTTGCTACTACATATGTTAATAGAATGGAGGTTGAGTTACAAAAAAACAATTGACATGATAGAGGAGTAAACAATTGTAACTACTATTGTAATGCTACAATAAGAAAGTGTGGAACCTCATGTTAAAATGGATATAGGTGACATGTTGAACTCCTAATAATCAATTGCCCCATTCATCCTCTCAAGTAAAGTAAAAAAGATGGGTGGGGTTTTTTTTGGTCAAATTTCTTGTTGCAACACTTTTATTAATTGTGGTTTTCAAAATGTTTGCCTCACCTTCTTTCTTCATGTGGGAGGGTGGACATGGCATTTTTTTTGGTTTAATTCTGGAGGTAATACCTCAAGGTTTTGTAAGTGAGTTTTTTTTATTAGGGTTAGCTTTATTTTATACAAATTTGAAATATGGGTTCTAACAATATTCTTATTTTGTTTTTAATTTTTTAATTCATCTTTGTAATATCTTCATCATGTGTTTTAATCTTTTGTTTGTTTATGTAATACCTTCATTTTATAAGGGATAACCTCCATCTAGATTGTTGATTTTGACATTAGGTTTTATGTTTTTGTTTTTTTAGTTTTAGATGTGGTTGCCTTTCCCTCGGTTGTCACAAACCCTAAATTTGTTTGTAGCATTGATGGGTGCGATGCATTTTATACGACCAAATGTAATTTAGTGTAGCATTTATGGGCGTGTCATTATGTTATCATGCAACCGAGCAAGCCCAAATGCCCATCTATTTAGGAACCTGGCCCGAAGGTTCAAGATCATGTGGTAATGAACGTGTGGGTTTGAAACAACCCCTTGGCCTGATTTCATTACAATGAGCAAAAGGTTATTATTAAAGCTAAAAGGCACATAATCCTAAAGTGGGATAAGCTCCAAGTTGATTTGCAACACACACTTGAAATGCTTAAGCCAACATTTGTGAAGTTAGCGTCTAACCACATTCTTTAGCTTCTTGGCATGATTACATGGGGTGTGGGGTCTATTTTTTTCAACGTGCAGGTTATTAAGATTCAAGTTCAATTAATTAGATTTCATTAGTTACTGGAGTAGGAAAGTAACTAGGTTACTTTCATAAGGTTGAATTACTTTCTCTGCTTATATTAGTTTGGTTATTTGTGATTCGGTCTTTTAGTTAAATATTTTGGTGTTGATGGTTTTGGTTTTTTTTTTATTGCACAAGTTTGTGTATTTCATGTGACAAGAACCTTGAGGAGTTCTTGATGTTATGTTCCGTGTTATGAGTATCATGTTTTAGTTTCTTTTCAATAAATATTTATGTTTGCACTTGAGTAGATCCCTATTTGTTAACATGGTATTAGAGTTTAGGTTGTTTGATGAGAAAGTTGAAAAATATCTAGAGCTAGAAAGTTTCTAGAACTAGATCTTGAGAATCTCTAATAATATCATAGGAGTTTTTCAAGTGTAAAAGAGAAACGAAAAAGGAAAAAATGTGAAGAGAAAGAAAAGAAAAGAAAAGAGGTGAGAGGAGATCAACATATTAAGGGTTGTGAAAGTCAAATCTTTAAATCTAAATCTAGATCTTAGAGTGAAACTTGCAGAGATTATAAAAGACTATAAGATGCTTTAATTCTTAAAATTTCAAAAGAAAAGGATATGTTTTGTGAGTGTTATGAGCTTTTGAAGACTTTATGTTAGATATGATTTTTTGGTCATATCTTTTTTGTTTGAGCATTTTTGGATCTACAACTTTAGGATTTTATAGATCATAAAAGAATATATATGTGAGAGAAATTTCATGTCATTTGGATATGTATTGAGAGATATCTAAGTATTTAAAGTTTTAGCTTTAGTTTTGAAGTTAGTTTCTTTTGAAAGTGATAACTCTTTCTGATTATCATCAATAGAGCTGAAATTTTGAGATCATAAAAAAATATATATGTGAGAGAAATTTCATGTCATTTGAATATGTATTGAGAAACATCTCTCACTTGTGCAACATACACACTAAGATCAGCCTCACTTTTCATAAATTCAATGCTTTTGAGAAACGCATAGATGATTTGTTTGATCGATTTTCAAGAGTTAAAATGTTTAGTAGGATTGACCTATGTTTGGGTTATTACCAAATTCAAATTGTGAAAGGGGACGAAAAGAAGATCACTTGTTGCACAAGGTAAGGCTCATATGAGTTCTTGGTGATGCCTTTGAGATTCACTAATGCACCCGCCACATTTTGCACACTCATGAACACCATTTTTTGAAAGTGGCTTGATGATTTTGTGGTTGTATAAATAGATAACATTTTGGTCTATAACAATTCTATGGAGGAGCATGTGGGGCATCTTTAAAAGGTGTTCCAAAAGTTGAGAAAAAACAAGTTGTATGTTAAATTTGAAAATTGTGAATTCAGAGTGACAAAAGTGGATTTCCTTGGACATAGAATCACCCAAGAAGGTTTGAAGATAGATGATCATAAGATAAAGGCAATTTTGGATTGGGACCCAGCTGAGTTGATTATCACCTTAAGGTCATTCTTAGGATTGGCCTTCTATTATCACAAGTTCATCATGAATTTTGCCAAGATAACCACGTTTTTTACAAACCTTTCGAAGAAGTCATTTAAAACTTATGAATGAGATGAAACATGGAATGAGGCCTTTGAAAATATGCCATTTGCTTTGCTAATCTATGTGCAATCTACTTAGATAATTCTTTTGCTGTCTTTTGGCCAATTTAGGATTAGGATTATAACTCCACTTAATTATGACCCGAATGTACAAAACATCCATTACAAAAGATTTCCCAGAATCAATTTAATGATGGCAGTTTTTCAAACATGATAGCATAATTAGGTAGAGAGTAGAGGAGTGTATGGATGTAATTCTCCATATCAGAATCATTGTTCACTCTTTTACAATTTTCCATGAAGATTTTAAAAAGCTGTAAAATAAAATAGATATTTTTCAGTTTAAAAAAAAGTGGAATACTTACATGTTGTTAAGAGTATCTTTTCAGCTTCCCATATTTTTAAAGAAGTTGACACCACATATAAATTGCACCATAGTGTAAAGCGATTATCAGTGGCAATTATGTGATGGGTATTCTCCTTTTTTCCAGCAACAAGGTTGTCTGTTGTGTTATCATGCGGGTACCATCTCCAAATCAAATCAGAACTAACTATATTTTCAACATGTTCACAAAAATAACAGGCTCCAAGGCAAGATGCAGAAAAATATAGCTTTTCAAATTGTCCACTGCAGGTTTGCTACTATCATATTAATGAGATGTACAAATGCAGCTACAGTTTCGGGTTTACTTCATTTCCCCCTTTTCTTTTCTCTTTCTCTCAGAATGGGTTTTTTTCGGTGGCGTTTTTGCATATAATCTTCATCTCCATTTATACTCATGATATTTTACAAAATGCGTTAATGGAAATTATAGCTACACTTGCATTTGTCAACTCAGTCTCTGATGTTTAGATCTAGAAGCAATTGCCAAGTGAAATAGCAACTTCGCTGGAACAGCAAATAAGTTCATAATTTAGCAGATACACTTGCAAATGTACACAGCTAAGCTTCAGTAGAAGTACCCTTTCATCTCATTTCAAACAAAACATGTTGCAATCCAATCATATGTTACAGAGTGCTCTGGACAAAACTTTTGCCAACATCTGTTGACTATTCCTTTCAGTAGACCCCCATTTTTCATTGCACTGTGCACTTTCTCTACCACCCATCAATTGCCTAACTTATCCAGATTTAGAGGAAAGAATCATCATTTACCTTGTCCTAGTGACACTCCCATTTGGAAGAGTAAAACATAAGTACTGTACAACCCTTGCTACTTGAGAACTTTAAAGTTGAGCTTAATCTATTCAAAAAGAGAATTGGAAACTCTAATATCTGTGCCTAACTCCCCATTTTCAACCCTTGTCATGAGTCATTGGTCACATTTTCCTCAACAGTGTCAGATGACAATAACAGTACTATCTCTGGATTGCCCTCCCCGGATTCAAGACGTTGTTCAGACTTTTCATTTGCAAACCTGTAACAGCAACCATATACAAAAGACCACAACCCTTCAGCAACTAATCAAGAGATGTGAATCCAATTTCATCTTACAAACAACAATCAAGTCATCAAATTGCTGTCTCTGGACTGTGGCAGATACCATACAGGATCAACAGAAACAAAAGAGGATCAATGCCACTTACATGGAAAGGATAGTGACCCAAACTATTTCAACACAGTCCACCCACAGTAGACGTTGTTCAATTGGAATCAAGCCATAGGTCACAAGGTGTGCAAAAGGCCACAACTTCCACCCAGCCTGCATTGTGGCAAAGTTTAATTTTATATTAGCTCAACCGTAGAATCCAAAATCCAGGTAATTCTCATGAGAATTAAGAAATATCCATTCTCATGAATAAGGAAGCCAGAACAAGACTTTTCCTTTGAACCCAGAAACTAACACATTGTATGCAATGGAGAGGAACAATTCATAAATTGACATGTGCAAAAGTGTTCAGGAGAACATACAGTTAACAGAGGGAAAAATGTAGCCCTCAGATCTTTCAAAATTCTAGTTGGTGATTCAAAACGCAATAATCCCAAAGTCACATAGTAAATACTGTTCCAGATTGCTGACCAAATAGTCTGGTCAAATGCAACTTTCAGTGGAACCACCCACCACCCATTGTAGGGGAAGAGATACTGCACAAAAGAGTAGATAATATTAGTTGACTTCACCTAGCAGCTTACAATGAAAACCCATAGCAAGTTATAGTGTAAATGGAAAAACTACACAGCAAACATGCAAAGGGGACAAGACATGACATGCATACCTCACAGACGTAGTAATAATAGTGTGACAAGGATCCATGTAGGCAAAACCCCACAAGGCCTGATCTTAGAAGTCGCACTCTGCTAAATTCAAGTATTGGTTTACCTTCCATGCACTGCAATACAAGATACAGAAACTCACTTTCAGCACATGCACATGAAGATAAGACAGCAATAGAAACTCACACAACATGTGAGGATCAGTTATACACATGCAAATCCAGTTCCACTCAGTTTGTAGCTGTAAACACAGAACTAAGTGGCTGGGTTTGTGTTTGATACACAAAACAACAAACAATTGCACAGTAGATTTACAAAAAAGTGTCTAAATTATCTAGGAGAACTACATGGAAGGCATTTCTCCTTACCTGTCCAATCCAGTCACCAATCGAATATACAACTCCACTGATCATCATCTTTGCCAAAACTGGGTTGCTCTTCAGAACTTCCTCATAAGCCTTCCAGTTATGCAATGGTGCATATTTCAAAATCTCAAAAACTGTCCAACCCTGCATGAAATAGTCACAAAACAAATTCAGTGTCAATAATAATAAAAACTCCCATGATAGAGAATTGAGAAATTCAGCATCAATAACTCCAAGACCAAGAGACCAGCCACATAAAAACTTTGGGTTTGAAAAGTTAAGAAACACATCACATTTCCCAGCTAGCTGCACAAAGATTTTCTCAAATGGATCCTACTAGGTCACAAGACAGTAACAGTACAACTGAACCAACAAGTTACAAAATGGGTACCAACAAAGGACATGGTAGGTATGATTTCAATCACAGCTCAATAAGGAGCAGAGGGGTGGCGAGCCTCTTTTCTACCTGCCAGTAATCATGGTCAACTGTGATGACTTTTGTAATGGCGTAAGAAACAGCAGCCCCTGTCAAGGCAGCATTAATTGCCCTGTCAAGATACTTATTCTCCTCCTCTTCTGACCTTGCAAACCAAACCAGCTTGGGGTTGTAAGTGGCTGGTGCGGCCATCACTTTTGCATCTGATGTGATGCCTCCTCCCATCAAAATCTCCATTGACAACTGACTATTACTATTGTTTGCAAAAGATGGTGAAATTGGTTGTGGCCGAGCTTCAATTTCAAGCACATCTGCGGTGGTGGTATTCATGAATCCTTCTTGCAGGTCATTAGATCCCTCAAGCAGAGGAGGATTCGCTTCCATATCTTCAGAAAGAGCTCTGAGAATGGTCACTCTTCTGCTGCCACCAGCTGATGTATTATCGGAGGAATTGGCTGACAATTCTACGTCCTCCTCAGTCCACCGCAAATTCTTCTTCACACCCTGACTGCTGCTACCAATGCCTCTCGTATTTGTGACGATTCCATCTCCTAGCAAGCTCGAGCACCTGGCTGTGAACATCACGGAGTCTACAAGGCGCGGATGCGCAGTCACTCGACCAGCGTTCTTCTTCGTTGAAGCAAACAGCCTGTTCTTTGTATTACGGCCAACCACGCCGATAGAAGAGGAGCACTGTTTCCCAGACAGAACCCTTTCTGGCATGGCTGCTGCAGCATCGCTGCGGCCTTTCTCGCCCCTACACCGGAATGAAGGTCGGATATCCAAACAAGGAGCTCTACTTGATTGCCCTAGCATCCTCATCCCCGCTGGCATCACGGCTGTCATGGCGACCGATTTACCAAGAACTCGGAGTTCGAACTGTGCGCTCTAAGAAACACTGAAAACAACAAAAGAAGAAGAAGAAAAAACAGCTTCTTGTAAGAACATCAAAACAACCTTAAACAACACTTGACAAAACCAAAACGAACACAATCCTCCTTGCCTTATTCTTCTATACGGACGGCAAAACAGCTAGTTACCCCGCTGAAAAAGAAAACGACACCAAAACTCTTATCCGGAAAACACAGACCGGCGTATTAAGCATAAACCGTTTCCCAGATCCAACTCTCGCAAATCTAAAGCTTCTCGCAGCAGCAGCAGCAGCAGCAGTAGCGGGGATTTGCAACAGAAGAAGAAGAAGAGGAAATCAAACACACATACAACTAATACCATACCTTCCAACAAAAGAAAAATCAGATTTGAGACACCAAAATGCTCCGCAGAGAGCATACAATCCCAAAAAAACACTGCTATCTACAGCAACGCAATAAAGAAAGAGAAAAATACCTTTAGAAAACGCCGCGATGGGAAGAAACGCCGCTGCAATCGCAGCAGCGACAACGAAAACGAAGACTCTGGAGAAGAAGAAGAATAATAATAAGAAGAAGAGGAAGCGCTCTCGGGAAGATAACAGCAACAAACCCTGATGCTTAATTATGGTTAAGGACTAGATTAGTGACTAATTACAACCTAAAGGTGAACGAACAGATCCATGGTTAAGAACCTTGTTTTGGGATTAGTAAACTGATTAGTGCTAATCTATGGGATTAGTGGAGCACGGGATTTGATGATGACTGGATGTAAGGAGTGCGGGGGGAGGGGAAGGTTTTTATATCCGCCTCTGGTGCGGTGGGGGGCAGGGATGCGATCCGACCGTACGTCCTTCCCTTCGGACGGCTGCGATGCTTTGTGGAGATCAGGTCCTGGTTTGTACACCTGGCCGGTGCGGAAACCGCGGTGGTCCAATCGGTGTGTGTGGTCCGAGGTGCCGTGACACGTGTGGACAGTGATTGAGCGGGAGAGGATTGGGTTCGGGGGATCGTGTGGCGATGCGATTGGTCCAGCGTGATTGGCACCTCGGTTGTGGTTAGCAGTTCGACAACCTGGGCTCCAACTCCGCATGTGGGATTCTGTGGTCCTCCTGCTGCTACATGTGTGAAACGGGAAAACGGATTTTTTTCCCCAGTAAGCAAAAATATCAACTGCTTAGGTGGAAGGTACACGTGTACTTCCTAGGAGAAGGGTCTCTCTATCTTTAGGCCCTTTCAGAATTTAAGGTACGGGTCCTTAGTCTGCTGGCAAATCCGGAAAATTCTGGAAGGGCCTAAAGTGTAAGGTAACAACCCCAGGAGCCCCCAATGAGTAGCTCCAAGGGTGTTGTTAGCCCAAAGTAAAGCATGGAATTTTTAAAAATAATTAGTTAATTAATTAATTATTTATTTATTTTAGTGGTTTTCTCGTAATACCCATACTTGTCGGGTATCACAGGGAAAAAAGGGCGAAAAATGAGGTCCGGCATTTTGGCCTTGTATTGGCCCCAAGGCTGAAAAAAGGATACCATCAAATTTGGGAGACCAATCTTTCCATGTCCATAACCGACCGCCTGTGGTAGGTCAGCCGTGGCCATGGATTTTTCCTTTGTATTTTCAGCTCCCTTAACCTCCCTGAAGAAACATGTTCCCAGCAAGTGGGATCTTCTGGAAGGTACCAGCCAGGCTGTACTGGGATCTTCTGACCAGGAGAAGGTACCAACCAGGCCTGTCACCAAGTCTAAAAAGTGATAAAATCCTAGCTCTGCTTTACATAGGTAAAGGACCTGAGAACAACAGGCCCTTCCCTGATTTTCGACCTGTTCCCTCAGCGTACCAGCCTCAGGCACAGATCTCAAATCATGGAAGGGCCTGTACTCGAGCCCTTCTCCTGTACATAACATTTCACATAACTTATGAAGATGATGATGATGATGATACGTGGCAAACGCAACTTTCACATGTGTAAGCATGACCTTGGCAAATGCATCTTTCACATGTGGAAGCATGACCTTTGGTTTGTGGAAGGTCCCTTCAATTGACAAAAGGATCTTCCACTTGTCCACACAACATCCCACATAACTTACCAGGATACATGGGGAAAACATCTTGAGGCACCATACATGGGTCCCATCAATTGACAAATGTGGGTTTTTCATTTGAGGAGATGCTTTCAAATACAAAGAATAAAACATTGTAAGTGAAGGCTTTACATGTAAGGGAAGGCCCTAGTCTCATGGGCCTTCCCTAATTGGAAGGTCATAGCCTAAACGGTGGTAGCTTGAGGGCGTAGTAGGCCTCAAAATGTTGTAGGGCCTCCATTTTTTATGTGGGAAGGTGCTATTTCTATGGTTTTGAAAGTTTGGTAATTTTCTCCCCAAATTTTTAGCCCAAAAAAAATCGAGTTTTCACTATTTTATTTTTTAACACCTAATTATTATTTTTTCATCACAGTGTGAAAATGTTCCACCGAAATTTTTTTTTTAAAAAAAAAATGCTATAGAAGGTTTGCCAATATGGCTTGTAAATGATACTTAGAATTGCATAAAAGCTTTTTTAGGTGTGAGTTGCCTTTGGAAGCCACATATACAGCAAAAAAAATTCACCCATGAGTTGTCCATTTTTAGTTTACACTATGAGGACTAGATAAGGGTTGAGGAAGGCTTAAGGGGGCTATGGAGCTGTAAGCTAAAAGAGCTATGGGGCTATAGCTTATGTGGTATACGGTTATAAGCTATATGTCTATATGGCAATGAACTAGCTATTTGGGGCTATAAATTAGGGGATTAGGATTTTTAGTTTTAGGGTTTTAGTTGTTAGGGTTGTTTTAAATTTTTTTAGAGTTTAAGTTTTTAAGGTTTAAAGGTTAAAATTTCAGCTTTAGATTTTAGAGTTGGAGACCTAAATAAAACCAAGAAGAAGAAGACCATCATCATCATCAAGAAGGGGATTTTAAACATTAAAACATAACCAACAAGAAGAGGACCATTGCGATTAAGTGGAAGGTTTTGAAGGCCAAAATAGGATAAAACCTTCACATAAAGTTTAAGTTTACAACTTAGAACCAATGTTTCACTCAAATCCGAGGTTCCAACCCTATGTTTGAGTGACTTCATGAAAAACTCTTTTTAATTAAGTTGAGGTTCATCCCCTTCATCTACAATTAAGGAATAACGGGCATCCATTTGATTTGGTGACCACCTTTGAAATAGTGGCTTGGTGGCCTATCATGGTGATGCACCCTTAGGTTGGGCCCTTGGGGCCTTTGCAAGGTGGATAGGGAGTCCCATTGTATTATTTTTTGGGTGAAATTTCACCAATTTTTGACCTTAAAAAACATTACCAAAAAAAAAAAAATCGTTTGGATATTCCCTACTTAAAACAAGTTTGCCATATTTTCTCAAAAACCATTTTTCGAGGGAGGATTTCACTTGACACAGTTTTAAATTTCGAGGCAGATTTTTGCCAGTTTTCTACAATTTTGACAAAATTTTAAAAGGTTTTCACCAATTATTTCTAATTTTTTCTTTTTGGCACAACTGTAATATTGCTAGAATAGAAAACTATCGAAAAAAAGAGAGAATCCACTATTTTAGGGAATGGGTTATGGATTGCATATAGCCATTGAAAAGCATCACTACAAACCACAGTTAACAAAAAATTGGAAAAAGGGATCAGAAAATATTATTGACCATAAATGATCATGAATGTGCAATAAATTATCATTATGGGTGAGTTTTATGCACTTTCAAGTTTGAAAAATGAAAAATGAAAAATAAATAAATAAATTTGGGAAATGGTGATAACATAATCCATATATGAAATAAGGTTTGATCCTAAGACAACAATTTTAGCTTTCAATCTCTAATGTATCATGGATGCAAGTTTATTTATTTTTCATGGTTTACATGTGTTGTTATATTTGTCTTGGGGTGCTATAAAAGGTTTCCCAAGATAATCAAATTGTACAAAATTACATGGAGCCATGTTACATTGTAGCATGTTTAATAGTGTGAGGTGACCTTAAATATTACCACAAAATTACAAAGTTGTGGTAATATTTAAGGTCACCTCACACTATTAAACATGCCTTTTGTATCTTGCACAATATTTGGAGATTTATTAACATCCTGTGATTCTAAAAGAAATATAATATGACAAATTTGTCATTTTGGAAGTTTGGGCTAAACCCTCTTTGGGCAGAGGTGAATTTAAAAAAAAAAAGTATTTTTGTTTGAAAATTAAAATTTTGTGAAGGAAATTAAAGAAACTTTGAAAATGTTTTTATTTTTTACCATAATTAATTAATTATTCGATATACATTTGTTGAAGCTGCCCTTGTACCATGGCACTTCATTCTCTTTAAATAAGTTTTTTTTTTTTTTTTTGGTGGCAAGGATTTTATTTTATTGGCCTTATTGTGTTTAGATTCATTATAGAGTATAGTAGCTTAAGGGATTTTAGCCCCAAGGTAATAGGTGTATTTTTATATGAGGATTTTTGAAAGATGATATTTTGGCTTGTGTTGAAACTTTGAGATTAGTTCCAGAGTTATAATTACCTTCAAGGATTTTGTGTCTTTTAGAGGCTTTTTTGAAGATTATATTTTTGCATAGTGAAATATTTGAGTTTCCATAATTCTTCTTTTGCCTTTAAGATACTTTTTAATGTTTATAAATGGCAAGGCCACAATGTGACTGACACACCCCTTGTTTTTCTATGACATGAAAAAAATCAAATTGGGAAACTATATTGCATACTAGATTGGGATGTGTTTCATTTGTTTGTGTGTTGTTTTTCAAGCATTACTGCACCTTCCCTCATGAACATGAAATCCAATTCAAATACTTAAAAACCCAAATGAAATTATGTTATATATATTACCATATGTTTGCACAACAATTGGAACTTTGTTGAGCTCCAACATTTGCTTCAGACTAAACTCTTATATATTAAGTCTGAACTATGTACTAGTATGTTAATAGTGGTATTGAAACTGAACTGCAAATTATATCAGAAAATTTCAAGCTCTTCAAAAACTGTGTGGCCTCTCTAAAATTCAACACTCTTCATAGCTAAAGTTGGGTACAAATTATGAAGACAAAAAACTTACAAAGAGCGCATTACACAAAAAAAAGAACTCAACTTCTTCCATTGAACTTGTTCCAAATTTCTTCCAAACTTCTTCAGTTTTTTGGGTAGACCTTGAAGTGTTTTTTTTGGTTTATGTTTTTGAAGGATTGCTGAGAAGCTTGACAGATGGTGGGATTTGATGCAAAATATTGAACTGGCCTTGGCTGCTGTGAAATCAAGCTAACAGTTGCTCAGCAGCATCTCTGGTGGGAAATTTAGAAATGCCCATTTACTTCTTGTCCACCTGCAAAATAGAGAAAAATATTTTGGATCTGCAAAAGAGAGAATTTCTTTCTTCTGATCATCTGTCTTTCCTGATTTCTGTCCAGAACTAAAACAAGCACAAGAATGCATATTAATGTTTGAGACATTTCTCTGACATTTTCTTCAAAAAAAAATTTGTTGAGAAGGAGATGTGAGCAATGCTTCTTGTGGCTTTTCTTGTTGAGTGTTTTTTTTTATAAAATGAATTTCAGCTCAAGAAGAAGAAGAAGAAGAAGAAGAAGAAGAATTGCATTAGAGTTTGTGGTGAAAGTTCTTACCAGTTCGGGTTGCTTGCGGTGGGCTGTTGAACTTCATCTGCTGCTTCTTGTTTTGGTTTCTCAAGAACCGGAATAGCCGATGAAGCACCCATCTGTCCATCAGCCATTGAGTCAAACCATCGTTTTATGGATAGAGCTATGCTCAGCATTGCGGATTTTGCACAAAACATTTTGTCACAAGATGATGAGAAATGAAATCGCAGATTGAAAATCTCGTACAAAATCGAAGTGTGGAACTGTATGTACGTGCACTGCATGTGTCTGACTCTTGGTAGCTTTTAGGGCCGTTGCCTCCTTCAAGTGCTCCTCGGGCATAGCTCGTCGCCTTAATCGCCAGAACGCCGAAATCTCGTTCTTTGTCAAAGAGCTGTTAGTCCTTTCCATCACTGCATGCGTGAATCCGACCACAGAAACATCTTAACCTCAAGAAGCTTAACCCAAGTTTTCTGCCGCACATCGCACCACCCAACATTGCCAAAAGAAAAAGAAAAAATCCCATTTTAAAAAAAAAAACTCAAGAAGCACCCTAGCTGTTATAAAACAAACACTGCGACTTCATCAAGCTCCCGATGTTTCCTCAGCAACCATTTCCTAAACGGGGGGAAAAAAAACGTAGGAAGAAAATTAAGTCTTGAAACACACGTACGTTTCTGATCATTCAGGGGTTGCGAATCCCAGCCCGACATCAAAGAACCCATTGATCTGCTTCTTCCTAATTCGACGACAGACACGAAGAAACAACGACAACAACAGTCGATAGATACGATAGATTATGTACTGCAGTGCAGTTGTTGCAACGCTACTGAGATTCTAACACTTGCGATGGATTCTCGCAGATGATGATGGATAACGAGGAATACCCAAAACTCGGAATTCAATACAAAGCTGAAGAGACTACAGAAAACACTGAATACAAAAACAATGAACAACAAAACAACCAAGAAATCGATCTGCATTTCGAACTCCACATGGCTTCTTGTGTGTCTGTGAGTCTGCATGCGCGCGCATCTGCAGATGAGAGCATGGGTATGCGCGGGTACGTGCGTGCGCCCGGTAAAACATCGGGTCAGCTCCGGGTCGGGCAGGTACAAGGTAAAACCCTAGCCCAAAAAAAAGCAACAAACACTAGCGAATCATCCATCCATCCATCCACACATCCATCCACACATCCATCCATGAATGTTGTGGATGAATCCGCACCTCAGGTCATGGTTGGGTCAAGTAGTTTTATTTTTGGCGAATTTCTGCACCCTGGTAACCAAAAACCAAGTTAAAAAATCAATTAAAATTTTGAAACATTCTATTGCCTTTTCTTGGCTGGAAAGCATCCGAAAAAATTGAGGAAAAAATTGGCTTTTGATGAAATGTGATCACTTTGCTAATTATTTTACAATTAGAGTGCATTCCATAAATCCAGAGGTTTTTCCTCTAGCCATTAATAACCAATGCCCATTATTAAATTACACAGAAAAGATTTTTAATTAATTTGAGTTGATTTCATCCACCGTCCAATATTTCATCATCCACTGGAAATTTCTGATGTGTTTCAGGTGCAATTTTTGTGCACTTGGGCACCGGTGCAAACTAACAATATCCAAACAAAAAACTACTAACATGTAATTTGTTTAATAGCATGCAAGCGCTGCATCTACAAGTGCCGCATTCTACAAGTTCTGCACATCTGCGAGTGTGCTGCATCTACAACAATTGCAATGATGAATCAGCCCACCCAATAATCCCGAACATTTTAAGCCAACAGAACTGCAGCAGGTGAATCAAAACCAGGCCTTAAGGAAATAGTGTTTGTGCTTGCTCTCAGAAGAAACACCCTTCTGGACTGGTCTACTACAGAGCTGGAATTGAATGATCTCCAATTTACAGTGTGGAAGACTCAAGTTTCTAAAATTTCTCATGGACTGGTGGTAGACACAGAGATCCAGTATTGTGACATGTACCCTACTATGATGCAGCCTTCAGGGTTGAGAAGAAAGAAAAATGTTACCCTGAAATGCATAGTGATCCACAAATCCTCAGTTGAAATGGGCAGCCTACTTTTGGGAATTCAGCTTGTTGTCAGGTTGAGCCCTGTATCATCAATGAGAGTTCCAATCTGCTCCCCACTAAGTGCCCTGGAAATGTTGCCAGGCTTATTAAGATTGAAGACCACAACTGCACCATCAAAAAACAATGTCAAAAGCTTGGGTGAAGGCAACATTACATATGCATGAAAATATAATTAAGAGCTCAATCCCTGACAGTGCTGAATCAGTCTCTTCACCAGTAAGCAGAAGACCGCATGAATACATATAATTTATTAAATGGACACAAACAGCTTGTTAGAACAGTCTGGGTCTTTCTCACCAGGAATATGATTTTCTTGGCACAGAGTAATGGCTGTGATGTCCATGACTGAGAGGTTCTTCAGTGCAACATCTCGATATGAGACATGGTTGAGCAGTGTAGCATTTGCATTCTTTCTTGGATCACTGTCATAAACTCCATCCACATTTGTTGCCTTCAACACCACTTCAGCATTAACTGCAACACAAAATAAGGCAGGCAAATTCATTCTCTGTATGACACGAAATCTCATGAATTCTTTAAAATTAGGAAAATTTTCAAAAGAACAGAACATTATGTGAGTCCCTTTGAAAATTCTCAAAGCTTGGGTGTCGTGACTGGTAACTAAAGTGGATGACCAAACTGATTGTTAAACAGTTACATGGTGAGTTCATCAGTTTTGCAAGCAAGAGTACATTTGGAGGACGTCTATAGTCTATACAAGTGTTTTGGAATACTAGAAGTCATTTGGCTGGTAAACAGAGTGGAAAAAAGCAACATATGTTATGCTCACTTTCTGCAGCTCGAAGAGCAGCAGCAGTATCTGTTGTAAAGAAGGGATTGCCAGTTCCAGCCCCAAATATGACCACTCGCCCCTTTTCCAGATGTCGGATTGCCCTTCGTCGGATGTAGGGCTCTGCCACCTCAGCCATCCTAAAGGCTGTCTGCACCCGTGTTGGAATTCCAATACTCTCCATTGAGGCCTGTAAAAATATGGCATTCATAACTGTTGCCATCATCCTGCCCAACACCCAATCCACCTACACTCTCACAACATAACTCTGGCTCCAACAATGGAATTTACAATTTCAACAACCTTTTACTAGCTCAATTGCCCTGTTGCTTCCCAAACATAAGCTGTCCAAAGGTGAATAATATTGTAGCATGTTTTGTGCTGTTATTCTGGCTGGAAGATGGTAAGAAGTAGCAGATGTGCACCCAATATGGTCTGCTGATGCACGATCAAGCCCACTGGAGCCCACCCACTTTGATCCTCGAAAGAAATTTCCTCCACCGACTACAATCGCCACCTGCAAGAACCTCAAGTTCAGCAAATTTGGTCCAGGATTACACCATTTCCTTCTGATTTAATGGACAAGTGGCAAGCCACATCATTATACACAAACTTCAAACCTCAAATCCACTTAAGGTCTATCTGGTTTGTTCATGTTCCAACTTCCAAGTATTAGATAGCTGAATATTTTTTTGTTAAATACTGAGTACAAGTTACATATTAAGTGAAGATAGGATCACATGCTGCATCATGGCTTTTAAGGTCTCACATACTCTCTTGCTGTGGTGATCAATTGTGCAACCCCTACACAGCATTCCTGATGTCTAGGGTTTTTAACCCTAAACCCTAAACATTGAATTTAACAAAATGCCTAGAGTAATCCCACAGTTACTGCACTTTTGACGAACGCCAGAGATCCCATATGGTTTCACAAAGGAACATACTTCAACTCCAAGACGGGTTATTATTGCCACCTCCCTTGCAATTGACATTGTAATCTGTTACACCGCCCAGAGCAAGAAGCTTCCAAGATGAGGAACAAATGAGGCAATTTTACCATCATAAAATGTAACATACAATGGAGATCCATGTTGCACATACAATAGAGAAGAAAAACAACATGGGATATAGTGGTTGAAATTTCTTAGCAGTTGCATGCCTGGTTACTATAAGAACTCAGAAGAACATCCAGACACCAGGAGAACATATGAACAACTGGTGTACTCCTCCCACCAATATGTATAAAGAGAAGAATAAAAATAAAGATGCTCATTCACGCAGTTGGAAGCCCACATAGTACGAAGATATGGAGGAAAATGAGGCAGTAGTACCTTGGGATCGATATTCTGAGAACCGTCCCCAAGAAGAGCTTCACCACTGACTTTCAGAAGCACACGTCGCCATCGAAGGGAAGAAGATTTTGACAAGGGCATCTCACTAACAAGACTCGAAGTTCCTGGTGACCTGTGATACACATTAGTTACTTCCTTGGAAATGGAGGATAGTATCCTCTTGTTCTGTCAAACTGGGCCACAAGGTCAGTTCATTCCATTCTCTAAAGCTGTCCAACTTTTTCTCTATGTACCCCACAGTCTGCAATCAAATCTAAGCTTTCTGAGAAGCTTGGATGTTTTCTAGGTTTTCTACATTTCTAAATTCTCCATGCTTGACTTTGGATTGCCCTGAAGAGCAACCAAAGAGAAGAAACTAAGGGGTTAGGGTTTAGGGTTATAGCACATTTCCATGAGAACCGTTGTTAACAGAGACTGTCAAAGAGGACATACCTTAGACCACTGCCACCGTTAATGTCTGGCAAAGCCCTCAACATTGCCCTTCTTGGTGCATTGTTGTGGTGAGATGAAACATGGATACTCAAAATTTTCTTGTCATGTCCTTGACTTGCTCTGACATTTGGCTCTTCTGTTCTCAAACAAGCACCCCAGAGCCGCAATGATTTCTGCTCTGCCATGGGATTACAAGCTCTGAGATCCCTCTTGCTTTTGACATGATTGGAGAGCAGTTGTTTTGTCGGTTGCAAGCATGTTCTTGAAAAGGAGGTGAGGGACAACTGGTGTGGGATTGTTGCTGCTGCATTGCAGCAAGGGCTAGGTGTTGCCATCACGGCTCTCTCTCAAGCACCTTCAAGGAGACACCCGGAATGAACTCTCAACGAAACAACCTTCAACGAGCTCTCTTCACCGACAGCCTAAGACAAAATCCAAAACTGTGCGCGGTGAGAAACCTTTGGAATCGGGCTCCCCGCTGTTTTCCGGCCTCCACAATTTCCATGTGATTTTTTCCGAAGTGCAAATTTCGGGGTCCGATGCGCACAGCGAAGAAGGCAACCGAAGGAGAAAGGACGATGACGAAATTAGACACGTCAACAACTTTCCTTTTTCGCTTCCTTCTTCTTCCTCTTCTTGTTCTTCTTGGACAGAGCAGCAATATCGTTAGGGATCAATCTTGTTAGGAAATTTTAAGGCAAAAAAAGAGTGAGACCATGGACACTCACTCCTACAGCAACATTCCTGCATCCTGCCTTGGCGCTGGCAACGGCAGACACACCACGAGGCAAGCGCGGAAGACCTGCGCCGCTACGCAGAGGTTCTCTCTCTCGACGACCTGTGCGGCAACAAGAGCGAGCTGCCCGTCGGCTCGGTCTGGAACCTTGACGCCGTAGAGGCGACCCTTACGAAGGCACGCGCGAAAGGACAGACCTTTGATAAGGACTGTTACGCTAGTCCCTGGCCTAGGAAGTGATTGAGTTAAGGGCCTCAAACGACCTTAAATGATTACAAAAGTCGTTTCGGTTCTTGGCCTGAAATTAGAGAGCCTTGGGTTTCTCGTTCTCGTTTGTAACCATGTGTGTGTGCAGACCAATGTTGTTTGGAACCTTGACACGATGGAGGAGACCCTTAGGAAGGCACGTCTGAAACAAAAGACCTTTGATAAGGGCTATTGTTCCGATGCCTAGTCTAGGAAGTGATTGAATTAAAGGCCTTGAATGACCTTAAAAAAGCTATGATCATATTTTCAGTCCCTACCCTGAAATTTAGAGAAACTTCGGTTTCCAGTTATGATGATTAGTTGGTCTGCAATTGGTGTCCCCTTTTGCCGCATCATGAAGTGATTAAATAATTAATTACTTAATTATTTAATTTAATTTTAATTAATGGAAAATTTAATAATCAGGTTGCGAAAACCGGTCGTTATTATTGTATATGTGAGAACCACCCTCTCTAAGAACCGGGTGAGTTTGAAAATTTTAAAAATTTGATAACCTAATCAATTTTCACCGACCAAAAAATTTTTAATTAGAGAATCGATGAGGTTCTCATAACATTGTGAGAGTAACGGAATCGTTCGGTTTTCACAAAAAAAAAAGTGAGAACTGCCCAACATTGTTTGGAACCTTGATGCCATGGAAGAGACCCTTATGAAGGGTCTCAAACAACCTTAAAAAGGTTATGATCATCTTTTTTGGTTCTCAGCCTAAAATTAGAGAACCTTTGGTTTTTGTTCTAGTTAGTTTTTAACCATGTCTGTGTGTTGATTAGTGTTTTTTAATTTATGTGCAAGTTTTTGTAACTTGGTGAATTTTTTTTTTCTAAAAATGAAAAAAAAAACCAAAAAATTGTGTTCTTTAAGGATTTTTTTGCCATTTTTTGAAATGAAAATAACTAAATTAACCACATCTAGACCTAGGCATTTCTTAGTTTGCCATTGTAATAGCACTTTTGTAAACTTGACATTTGAGGCCTACAATGCCAACATTTAGGAATTAAATAATTTGCAATTCATTACAACTTGAAGATCAACTTGTTGAACATTGTGGTCTAAAAAGAATTTCAATGTTCACTAAATAAATATTGTTTGTTGAAGCCTAATCAATCATCTCTACCCTTATCACTTTTGTGTCAACTATCAATGTCATTTTGATGTGTAGATTGTTCATCATATGGTTAGAAATTTGCATGTTAAAGTTCACATGGCCAATTTAGGGTTTTATCATTTCTAGATAACTCAAACCAATGTGTAACAAATGAGTTGTGGGGTGTGAATTTGAAAGTTGTTTTTTCATGTTGGGGTTTTCATATTGAGGGTGTTTTTTCATTGTTGTTTTTCCTCATTGAATTGCTTCTAACATCCTAACCTCTTTTACAATTTTGATAGTTTTTCCTATTTCCTTAAGTGCACATATTCTTTAATTTCATCATATCTAATTTGCTCTTCAGGTAGTGTGAACAATATAAACATAATTTCAACTTGTAGGGCTTTAACCTTAGTGAAGTTGGTAATAGTGCGAAGATGGTTAAATCCTTGAATTTCAAATCTTTTTGTTCTTACTACATTGCTTAGTTACTTTGAAGCCATGTGTGCATCTCAAGACGAATTCATGAACTCAACATTGGTTATGTTGTAATTCATTGTGTTATCGTTAAAAGGCTCTTCTTCATTTAGCACCATGCAATGATATTCAAACGGCAAAGGTGATGACAATTATGTTTTCCTCCTAGTCTTCAAATGGAGTTCACATGGTTTTTAGTTCTTTGAAATTGATCACTTAAGCACATCTTTTAATACCAACTAGCAATGGATAAACAAAAAGAAAGAATGTTTAAGATGTTTCAACACATACAATTTGAATGTTTTTTTTATAAACATCCATTTTCATCCAAAACAAAGATAGAATTATAAACTTTTACAAAGATTGTTACATCCTCTTTAATTAAACATTCTTTTTATTTCAAAAATTCTGATGGGTCTTTCCTTTCCACGAGCCATTTCATGTGAATTGTCTTGAAAAAATATTTGTTTATACCCATATTTCCTAAAATGGACCTTGTGAAAACAAAAAAAAAGCATTCACACAATTTTTGCTTTTCATTAGCAACAAAATTTCAACCTAACTTCTTCATTTCCATTACTCTTTTATTGTAATGTGTTCTTACTATGTTTGAATATCTAAGTTTAATAAAAGTTAATCAAAGCCTCTAAGGTTAGTTAAAAGTTTATGATTTTGTTATAGAAAAACACATGAAGCATTCAATATCCTACATAAATTGTCTCACCTTAAAGAACTTTTCATGGGCCCTTTCACCAAGTTGTCAATGTTGTATCATTGTTGGAGTGTACAACTTTCAATATCATGTTTATAACTAATAATTAACAATGGATTGCAAAAAAAAAAATTAGGGGAAAAATGTGGTCCAATAATCCCATTTTAAATATTTTGAAAATAAATATGTTCAATATTTCTACAAATTGTTAAATCATTATGGAAGCCCAATGGTTACAACTAATTGTACCATGTAATAGTTGAAAAGTTTGATTATCTTGAAATTTAAAATAATAGGTTCAATAGAAAAATATCAACTTTTTTTTAGATGATTAATTTCCATAAAACATCGTCATAGGTATAATAATTAACCATTCCTAACCATTATTGGTCCTTTTAAGGAAACCATAGGAAAAAAATTTAATTACACTTCTTTCAAAAAATAACTAACCATTTAAGGACTTGTAAATTATGCAAAAAAAATTGTAATAAAATGATTCAATTCAAGTTTTAATTTGAACAAGTGGTTCATTTCTTGTTTCCATCTAAATCCATGTAATATGGTTTTAGCACAAGGTTGAACTTGTGGTTTGGTTTAGGAAATTTGGGTCAAAATTAAGGTTTGTTTAAACCTTTTATGTTATCACATTGGATAAAGTAATTTTCAAAAAATCATTCAAAAATGGATTTTTTTTCTTCTTGAATTTTAAATTTTGAAAATCTTTTTAAGCAATAAAGATGTTTATTGGAACTTTCCAATATGTTAAAAGTAAGGACCACTATTGTTCGATCATCATAAATAACACCAAATATTTTATAATTTTAAAACTAGTTCATGATAATATATAACCCCAATTTTAAAAAATAAAAATGCATGTTTTGATATTAAATGATTTCCAAAAATCTAAAAACTATTCAAATAACCTTTTACAATATTTTGAATTATTATTAGTTCATGAAAACAACTAATACTTTGAAAGTTTTTGAGAACTTGGAACTAAAGGTTGTTTTATGATAATAAATTTCAAAATATTATCAAAATTGAAGGTTATAAAATTTTGAAATAACCAGAAAACATTAATGAAAACTTTAAAGTTTTAATGGTGTTGAAGAAAAAACAAGCCTAAAAATGGGTGGGCATCTTTAATTAATAGGGATTTCCCTTAATGAAAATCAAAAACCTATTAAGGTGATCATTTTAATTGGTGATAAAACATAATAAAAGTTTTTAAAATCATTACAATGAAAATATGATTCATTTTACAATGGTAGCCCTTGACACCCGAATGGACTAAGGTAAATAAGTTGATGAACGAATCCTTAAATTCTCAAGAAACATGTGTTCATTATCTAATCACTTTCAACCCAAAAGGTTTAAAGGGTTTAAATAGCCCTTCACTTCGTGCCCTATAATAATTGACATACCTCCATTTGGATTTTAAAGAAATAGGGAAAAAAATCTTTCAAAATAGGAAGATTAAAAATATATATTTCCAACCTCTTGAAAATAGATGTCCTTCCATGTGCAATTGAAATGCATCATACAATGAAACATGCCAAACTTCATACCTAAACAATATCCCTCTTGTTGCCAAATTATGTGAACTTCATTCCAAATAGTTTCATTTACAACAATGAATACACATGCACGAACAAAATCTATGTTTCAAAAAATGAATAATAAATGGTGGAAATGCCTAATAGTTAATGTTTTTCATTGTGAGAAATGATTACCCATTGCCAAACACAAAGAGATAAATGAATGGGTGAAATATTTTGGCATAAGGGAGTTTTGAACCCCATTGATAAACGCAAAGAACCTATCTTTAAATGCAAGGTTTAAAAACCTTGACTACAAGTATTAAAAACTAGCAATTTGGTTATAAGGTATGATTAAACAATTACTAATTTGGCAATGTTTACAAGCATGCCATCTTTTAAACTATCTACGTGTTCACTCACCCATGGGTGTTTAGTGATGGGTGGTTTTACCCTAATCACACAGACTACATTTGTGTTCAAATTACAATATACACCTTGTTGCCAAATTAACCTACGTACTAGACTAACCAAAGTTGATATGGTATATATGCATGTGCCTAGTATCATCACTAATCACAATGATTTCAAATATGGTATGAACTAAGACAATACTATCATCCTTATATACTTACTAGTGGGTACCCATGACCTTCGGTCACTATGAAGTCCCCCAATTTCTTTAAACTTGGTTAATGTTATAGTTTTTTTTAGAAACTTTTATTTTTTTCTTTTTTTTAATGTGTTTTCTGTTTTTATTATTATTTTGTATAATAAAAATAAAATGTTTTTTTTTTCACTTTTATATTTTTGTTTATTTGGATGCAAGTTTGAAGTTTGGAAAAAGAAGATACACTTCATTTTTTTTCAAGTAGGTTTTTTCTTCACTATTATAAGTTTTATTTTTTTTTAAATTATTTTTTATTTGGTTTCTTCATTTTTGTAAATTTTTTTTCTTTTAAAATTATTTTACTGTATTTCCCTTTCCTTGTTTCATTTGTTTCCATTCCTTTTTTATAGTTTTTGTATTTTTTTTTTTTTTTTTTTTTTTTTTTTTTTTTTTTTTTTTTTTTTTTTTTTTTTTTTTTTTTTTTTTTTTTTTTTTTTTTTTT
>Ga0116231_10005271_pt1 | contig 25542 bp, 12 predicted proteins | sample S1TSphgellanicum_2_FD_89695 | JGI IMG/M metagenome (GOLD analysis project Ga0116231, IMG submission 89695) | Host-associated microbial communities from peat moss isolated from Minnesota, USA - S1T2_Fd - Sphagnum magellanicum MG | ecosystem: Host-associated > Plants > Peat moss > Unclassified... | reverse complement strand
CGAATGCTAAATTAACCCGTTTTGGTTGGTTTTTGGATGCAGATTCACACGAGCTAAGCTAGTCCCTCTTCCTAGTCTAATCCCTGGGCTCCCAACTCGACCCTCTACCCCTTTTTAGAGTTGGAAGTCGGGAGTGTGCTACCAAGTCTCAATTTTCCGCAACTTGATTTTGTGAAACCCTCAAGTGGGTTTCACCCCGTGACTTGGGAGCGCGTCATTAACCATGTTGATGTTATTGAGTATGGTGAAAATGGGTTTAAGTTTGGCAAAGTCCACAATAAGAAGGAAAATGTTTGGGTTGCATTGCATCCTTTGTAAGAAGGTGAATCTATTGTTAACTTGGCTTATTACAATTTAGTAATGTCAGATGATGATGTAATTCAAGCATTAATAGGATTACCTTTCATGTTCAACATGGTTAACATATTTTGATTCATCATGGTTCGATGAGCCATGGAAGGTGGAACGAAATGATTTTAAACATCTAGTTTATGTTCCATTTTTAAAAACCACTACGGGTGAAGATGGTGATTGTGAAGTGCTTTGAGATTGTGTTGATGAAAAACCATAATGTGTAATGCATGTGGAGGCTAATCTAATTGATGAGGACCTAGGTGATGTGGCCATCATAGAATTAGAAACACATGTTATTTCAAATATGTTGAATGAAACTAAAAACCAATTTTTAATTGATGGTGGGAGTGAGAATGCAATAGGAATAAGATCTACAAGTTCACGTCGATAAACCAACTTAATGCAAATCCTTTTCTTTATAAGGATAGGCTAACACATGTGAAGAAATCAATGTATTTTAATAATTCAAATGCTTATTTGATAGTTGCATCATTTAGTAGTACATGCTTGTTAGGTTTGGGTAGTGATTGTGGGGTATATTTTGTGCATGAGGATAACAACCAAGCTAGTTCAAAACAAAAAGTTGGTAAGAGTTCAAAAATTGGAAAACCCATTCATATTTATAATGCCACAAGTAATGGAACATGGTGGTTAGGGAAAGTGCAAAGAATTAGGAAGTGAGTTGGAAATAGATGGGGCCTTTCAAGATAGCCCATTGATTTTATGAACAAACCTAATGCAACAACTAAGAAAACAATTGGGGGCCGTGTTATATTGGTGCTATTAAACTGGATTAGTAAATCATGTGGTAATCTTAAATTTAAGTATGATTTAATTCACACTAATTGGGTGGAAGTAGATTCTATTATATTTATTATCACTATGAATTATGAAAAGGAAAAAGACGTCTATCGGTTAGATTGTATTGATGCAACTTTTCTAAATGATTTGTGATTAATGAAATTTTGTAAATTGCAATTTTTTTCATTTTAATTACATTCAATGCTTTCATTTTTGCTTTAACCTCTAAACTTGTATAACTTCAAATTTTGTAAAATTATAAATTTAAAGTAATATAAGGTACTCAAATTGGATTATATAAATATAAATATAGGGGGGCTAAAATGTGTGCATGTTAGCAAATTAGATAATAATAAAGTGGGGGAAAATATAAATCCAAAATCTAATCCCCCCCCACAATAGTTGTTTGATGCACATATGTGACAAAAATAACATTAAGTGTCCCCCCCATGAATATGTGTTGCTTGAATATATTTACTTATATTTAACTAATTTTTCACTAGAAAAAAATTGTCATTTTGTAACTATCACATGCAACTAATTTTTGGTTTAGTTGCATAAAACAAGTCACATGCAACATCTAGTTGCATGTGACATATTGTGCATATGATGTACATACAATATGTTTGTATTTTTCATCCATTCATATTCATACAACAAGTTGCATATGTAACTACACATGCAACTAAATGATTTTTTTGTGACATGTGTCCATTTTCAAGCCAATCATTTAATGACACATGTCCATTTAATAGTCAACCATTTAGTGGCACTTGCCATTTGAAGCTCGTTTGAAATTTATTATTTAAATTAATTAAGTAAATCTAGGGCATTCACTATAAGGTTTATAAGATGTTGACATATGGCACCTAGGTAAGTGCACAAGTAAATATATAGGCAGGTAGGTGGCCTAAATAGGTAGGTCAATAGATGAAGGGGCTTAAGCAGTTATGTAAATCTTATCTCAAAAGGCAAATTTACAACTTTTTATTAAAGAAAATTTGGGTTTAACATTTAGGATCAAACATTATGTTTGTTCATCCCAATTGTGACTTGTTTTTTAAAGTATGGCACCTAGAGATAAAATTTTTACAAGCTTCAAAGCTATGACAACCAATATGGGATAAAAATTATACTTACATTCTAGTCACAACTTGGTTTAAGTTAATAAAACCGGTTTGCAATTTGAAGCTCAAGATCTTTGGTCATTCCTCTGTTGTTTGTGAATTTCAAAACAATTTTGTAGTTCTACATTTAGTGCATTCAAAGCCACAAAAATCGCTCCAATTGGTTTTGAAATGAACAAGATACTTTCTTTTGAAGTGAAGGGGGTCATTGTTTGGTTTAGGCTAATAAAACTAATTTGCAATTTGAAGCTCAAGATCTTTGGACGTTGTTCTATTGTTTTTGAGCCTTAGAAATATTTTGTAGTTCTACATTTAGCGCATTCAAAGCCACAAAAAACACTCCAATTGGTTTTGAAATGAACAAGATATGTCCATTTGAAATGAAGGGGGTCATTGTTTCGTTTAGGCTAATAAAACTAGTTTGCAATTTGAAGTTCAAGATCTTTGGTCATTATTCTGTTATTTTTGAGCCTCCAAAATATTTTATACTTCTACACTAAGCAAATTCAAAGCCACAAAACTCGCTTCAATTGGTTTCAAAATGAGCAAGATATGTTCTTTTGAAGTGAATGGGGTCATTGTTTGGTTTAAGCAAAGAAAACCAAAATGAGTTTTAGAGCTCAAGTTCCTTGGTAACGTATTTGTATAAAATTAAATGTATATTTGATATTGCATGTATAGTAATATAAAATCAAAATGTAAAAATCATCCATTTTGAAGGATGAAAGAAAAACTAGTTGCACCATAACTACAAAGGTGATTGAAAATCATCTAAAATTCAAATGTAGTTGCACATGCAAACGCTTGAATTGCATGCGACAACCAGTTGCATTTAGTTGCAAATGGGTTGGTTGTAAACGATATGATTTCTTCTAGTGTTACTAAACAACTTAATGAAATGAGATTTTGAATGATTATGAATGGATGAATTAATGATGGGTCATAATATTTGAGTTGCAAAGGTGACATCCTTTAGGTTTGTTAAGTGGTGTTGGTGGTAAAACTCTTTGACTTTGATTTTGGCAATTTGGTTCATGTAGAAACCTATTAGTTGTGCTCTTTAATTCCTCTCAATTAAACAAAAGGGGTGAGAGATTTGAGATACAATTAGACAAGTTGACTTTTCAAGTCAAATTCTTGTTCATGTATTTGATATACACAAATAAACAAAAAATGGTAATTAGTGCAATTTTGTACCAAATCAACTTCATGGGTTGACATGGATTCACAAAATTCACCATGACCAAAACTCTTTAATTGGGTCATTATGTGCAACTTGCCATGGGGATTGCATTCCAATAACATTTTCCCAAAATCCTTGAAATCCCCAAAGACATTTTTCCCAAATTGGAACATTTTGTTTCCTTGCTTGTAAATCACAACGAATTCATTATTTTTGAGCATGCAAATACATCATCTTGTACTAGTTGAAAATAATTTTCCAATGTGATATCAAAATCCTATATCAAAGATGATTTGGTCCCCCAAATTGCCCTTAGAATGGTTGAAAATCATTTTGGCAATTTAGTTTCTAACCCTTCAAGCCCAAAGTGCATTGGGGGGGTGGTGGTTGTGATGCAAGCCCATTGTACAATAGTTCACATTGAAACATTGATCCAAAATCGTTTGATCTAAACATGTTTTGATGGACTTCAAACCTCACTGTAAATGATCAAAATTCCTTGACAAAAAAATCCCAACTCATCCAAATGGGAATGCCATTTTGGACCTTGGGAGTTTGTCTTTTCATTCCAAAGTCTCCCATGTTGTATTGGTGTCTATTTGAAATCCTTTGGGTCATGGAACACCTTGGACTTACCCAAGTCATCTTGTCTTGGCCCGACCTTGCTTGTCAACCCAACAAGTATATGCATGATTTAGTGGACCAAAAAGTGGCACATAAATACATCTTATGTAAGTTCATTTCTTTTGTATTTTTTCAAAACCAATGACTAGGTAGTTAGGGTAGCTAGGGAGCAACAATGCATTGACTCCAAGATTTTTTTTTCCCATTTATGTTCAATCCCACCTATATATCATTATTTTATACATGTGTGCAAAATTCCAAGATGAAATAGTAAATTGATGGACCATTTTAAAGTCCATGCTAAGATGAAATGGCTCCTCTATCATAATCAATAGGGAACATTAAAAAAAAACCAATAAATGGTAATTAATATGGTTTATACTTTTAAATCCTTCCCCATTGTTATGTAATAATTTGTTGCCATTTTATTGCTACCAATTACAAGTGTTTGGTTGTTAACTCCTTTTTATCGACATTCCAAATCAACGCAAGAACACATCACACCGATATTCATGAAATGGTCATTGCTAGTTTAGATTACGTGCATACACACACACATGTGCAATAAAGTTTTAGGTCCACAATGATGGCCCAATACCTCTATTCCATTGTATGTTTTGCACTATCACAAGACATGTTGCACATCTACACACCAAAGTTATCTCCACAAAAATGTCAATTGATTGCCCTTTCAAAACCAACCACTTATATCAATTAAAGCTAGCATGCAACCTTGTATGTCAAAAGTGGTGGCTCTTTTTTCCTATACATCTTCTCAAGTGATCTTACTACAATGGTTACATCTTTGTCACTTTGTTCTATCTCCTTTACTTGTTTGAATCTCGCTAGAATATTGTTAAGCTCCTTCTTGGACAATGGAACAAGCAATATTTAACTATTTTACGAAGTTGTACCTTTTGCAATTAATTTTTTTTTACCCATGCAATAATACATGCTACTTCTACAATTTTCCCTTTAACATTGCCTAACATGGCAATGCAATAATGGAGATCAATGATGCAAATCAATAATACTTTCACCATGAGATTTGATCATGCCAATAAGGCAAATTAAATTTCATGATGTATTCGTTTTAGTTCATCAATTACATAATTCATCTTTAATAACAACTTATTAAAGATTAACCTTTAGATGCAACATCTCTAGATCTAGTGCAACAAGAATGATTGGGTGGCAAATGCTATCAAAAGAAGAATTTTTTAGGTCAACAATGCAACAACATGCAAGGATATCTAAATCTTGTGTGGTATATACTAGTGTTGGGTAGATATGTAATTTGTTGGTGAATATGGAACATGATATATGTAATGGTATTAACGACTAGATTAATAGTTTGTTAATATGAAATATTGGGGCTAATACTTGGAGTATGTGGGTATGAGTGTTCAAGGGGTGATATTATACTACAAACCATTTCACATGGGGATGTGATAGATTGCCTTTAGTGCTTATTACAATTGTCCTTTGTTATTGCAAGGCTAGTATGAGTTGGAGGCAAGGGAATAAAAAGGGGGAGGGAGTTATAACTTTTTGAATATTAATGGTTATATACCTTGCAATCAAATTGGATTCCCAACATGTTATTGCTAGAATACATATAATAATGTGTTACAAATCTTGACCCCATGAATTTGGAAGTGTATGGTTGATAAGAACATTACTGGTAATTATTTGTTGTAATTGACTTGGCAGTTAAACATTCAAAATATAATGAGCTTTTCACATGGTATCGATAGTCATGTTCAATTCTTGTTGGTATTGGTTTGCTCACTATTTATATCCAAATCATAATCTAAATGTTATAAAATTCACTATATCATAGCAACATGTAAAGTTCACAATTTGTCTAATACTTGTATCCAATAATCTTTATAACCAATTTTTTTTTGGGGCGAAATTTCGACTTGAAAAACATGATTTTGGCCCATACAAAGGATTTTCCATGGAAAAAATGGCCCAAATTCGCCAGATATTTCCAAAAAAAAAAAAGTTATGAAATTGACAGATTTTATGATAAGTTCCAGGAGGTAGCCAAGAATATAGAAAGATTCTGATTTTTTTTTCTACTTTCATGTTTAGTCTGTAGCCAAATCTGGCTAAATCGTCTTATGGATGATCACCCCTTCAGCTACATCACAAAATTGACAAAAAAAACCCCTGTCTATACCAATATAGTATTCAGTTTTCTTGGAAATTCTATACCATTAAAGTTATCCGTAGAGTGGTGTGATTAGGGGGCGAGAATGGCCAGTTTCGGCAGAATAGGGCATCAAACGCATAACCGGGAATGAAAAAATTACAAAATGAAATAACTGGGACGCAAACTAGTTTTTCCACCAATTTTGGTGGTAAACTGAGTTTCATCCTCTCTTTGCTTTTTCCAGAGCGCCTCCACTGCTGCTACATATATTTTCACTGCTCCTACCTGTACGATTACTCTTGAACCTTGTGCATTAAATACTGAGTTTCAGCGTTTCATACTGAGAGTTAATAAAATTTCATTACTTTGTGCATACCACTGAAAGAGGGAATAGGGAGTGAAAGCAGGCCCAAAGACAGGGTGACTTTACGGATAACTCTATTTATCATGCTAGAAGATCATAAACCATTTACTTGCCCAACTTTGATATCCACACGCATGTGAATGGTACAAGAATGGAAGATTGTCCGACTCATAGACCCAAGCCAGGGCAACATGTGAAAGATTGATCTTAGATTGATCTATCAGCTTTTGGATATAAGAGTATATTTAAGAAGGAAAGCATCTGGTCTTGCCTATTAACAAATGATGTTTATAGTCTTGGACAGAGTTTGGGTGTCTGATAACTCAGGCGAGTTACAGGCTCCAGCATCTACCAAAATCTCAGCCTGGTCGGGTTTTTAACGAGGTCATGTTTGCTCTGCAAATGCTTCTGACTTCAACTAGAGCAGAGCAACTTGGTACTTACTCACCTCTTGTGAATTCTAATTGCACCAAATCCAGTCATCTGGGTTTCCAGATTTGTACACAACTAGTCCTTACAATTGGTTCTCATCCACAATAAAAGTCAGTTACTTCAGATGTAATGGTTTTCCTGATTAACAATCAGGTTCCCACCCACCTGCAAATTAGTCAGGAAAAAAGGTTAAGTGGATACCTTACCTATGAAGGAAGTGTGATTTCTAGAGTCCTAACATTCAAACCTTGTCAATCCCCCAAGCGTGATGGCTCAATGGTATGGCCCTTATTTGGTGTCTTAAGGTTGCTAGATTCAAACTCATTGACAAGCATGGGGAAAGCCCTGCCATGTTCTCTACCATTGGGCCTACCTTTGGGTATTGCCAATAGCTTGTCAATTAGGTCTGCAGCAGGGTTTTTTTTTTCCTTCAGTTTTGTGATGTAAAGCTGAAATTACAATCATCCATAAGATGTTTAAGCCAGATTTGAAAAAAAGAAAATATGAAAAAAAAAAAATCTAGCATCCTTCTATAAATTTTTGTTACCTGCACTTCATCATAAATACGGTGATTAAATTTTTTTTTAATATTAAAAAAATTTGGTGACTAAAAAAAGAAAAATAAAAACACTAAATCTACACCAATTTGAAAAAAAAAATCAACAAGAAGAAAACAAAGGTCTGCAATTGTGTTCCACATTGCTGATCACAAGAAATTGTTATCTTGCAAGGTCCATAAAATCCGGACATTGCTTACCAAGTTTGACAGTTATAATTCTAAGTTACTTCATCCATAATTTTGCATAAACTGGAACTTGAACTCATTGCAGCATCTGTCAAAAGTTGTACTGCTTTCTATGACCAAGTTTCACCACTATGGTGATTTTTTTGGGGGGGAGAAAATGGTGAAAAGAAAGTGTTTTCTTGGGTTTTCTACTTGCCAGATTCCAGAACTTTTTTGAATCACTGGATTTTTAAAATTGAATTCCAGTATGCTAGCAAACAATATAGAAGCATTTTTTTCAAAAAACTGTAAATTTTTGTTGGTAGCCAGATTTGCTTTGATCGTCTTTATGGATGACCACCACTTCATCTACAATACAAATAAAATAAAATAAAAATAAAAATAAAAATAAAAATTCTTGCTTATAGTAGGTTTCTAGGAAATTCCACCTTCATTGCATATGTGTAGGATGAGGAAGTATTGAAGTTGGGCCTTGAATTTTGGGAATGTGCTACGAAATTGTCTTTACCCATTGTAAAGCATGAGGGGAAAGTTATCATGATCTTAAACATATGTAGGTCATAAGGTGTAAGAGGAGGTTTTTTTGGTGCCTACTCATTAAAAGTTGGAGGGATATTATTAGGGTTGCTAGGAGGGATGTCCTTAGGCTAAGGACATTTTAAACACCCCTTTAAGGATGAAGCATCCTTCATAGTAGTAAATTCTTTTCACATTATTATCAAAGGTTTTTTTTTTTGTTTAAATTTATTTCTTCCCTATCATCCCTTGGCATTTTTTCAGAGTTGCCCACATGTCTTTTTAACATCCCTTGTCATTTTCCTTCCCATTGTCATCTCTTATAGTTTTCTCAACATTGTCCAACATCTCCAATAGTTTTCCTAAGTTTTCTCAACATTGTCCAACATCTCCCATAGTTTTCCTAAGTTTTCTCAACATTGTCCAACATCTCCCATAGTTTTCCTAAGTTTTCTCAACATTGTCCAACATCTCCCATAGTTTTCCTAACTTTGCTTGATGTTTCCAGAAGTTTTTTTCGATGCTCCCCAATGTCTCACAATGTCTCCTTGGCGTCTCCTCGATGTTTTCCCAACATGCCCTCATTGTCACCCTCTCTACAACAAAAATGACACCCCTTGGGGTTTTTTTGATGTTACTCAACACCCCTTGCTTTATTCCCAATGTTGCCCCCCCCTCAGCATCTCATGGCATTGCTTGACACCCCATCATCCCCTAATGTCTTCCCAACATACCCCATCATTTGAAAAAAAGTCGAATGTCCCTCCATGTTTTCATGACATTACTTGATGTCCCTTGACATCTCCCTAGCATTGCTTGAGATTCTCAGCATACCTTGGCATCTTCTTGACATCCTTTGTCACCTAAACAAATAAAATAAAATAATCTCAATATTCCTTGACATTAGCTTGTCATCACCATCATTGCCCATTGTCCTTTTGTCATCCTCATCCTCCCCTAAACATGTTCATGTGGTTTCTCAAACCTAAACTTGACATTTTCAAACCTAAACAAGCATGTTGAACCTAAAAATTATCAAGGACACCTTATTCGAGACATCCCTCAAGTCCCGAGTATGTCCTTGAAATGTCCCCACAAAAAAAAAGACATTAGCAACCTTGGATATTATGCTTACTAGATGAAATTTACCTATAAGGCATAATATTCTTGAAGGGATATTCACAACCATAAGGTGACTTTGAAATACACTATGAAATTTCTCTAACTCCTTTATGTGTGGGGTAAGGCCCAAAGCCAAATTCCTTAAAATAATTATTCTTAAAATTTATCTCATTATTGGGTCCCTAAAGTCATAGTAGATACAATAAAAATAGGCTTGTTTTTCAGTTAGGATTTTGGACATGTCAATGAATCCTACAATGTACACACGATTCAAAACAAACCTTGATGATAAAATTCAGACTTTACACCATGTCATTGAGATTATGGATAGTGTAATACCTTGGTCACTTTGAAACATGTTTGTTGAATAATTAATTAATTTTCAGTATTCCATTTCGAAAAATGATATATTCCCAAGTATTCCATCTTTATTTCTTTTCAGGAAAAAAAAATTCAACATTTCTGAAAATAATATAATTAGTGTCGAAATGGCCCATGAAATATGGAGTTAACATGAAATCCTTTTAAATACCAATACTACATGGCTATCTAATAATGCACTAAAATCATCTTTCACTTACATAAGTGAATATATATATATATACAACTATTGCTCTATAGTACAATTTTAAAGCCCGACTAATCAAAATATGTCCATCATAAGTCCATAATCGTACACTATGAACAGGTTTTGTTTTAGGGTTTTATTTAAGGGCTTTAGTTTGGCTTGACCCTTGGTGTTGGGTGATTAGGTGAAGGAGCTTTGTTAGTTGCATGTGACTTAAGGAGTTCACACAAATGACCCCATAAAAGGTGAAGCCCTTGTACCATTATGTCACTTGATTCTATGTCTTATTTAGGGGGGCTTCTGCAGGCCATGCCCTCTTTGTCTTGTACTAGTCAATAGGGAGTGGTCGCCACCATACCAGTTTTTCCATGTGGCCTTGTACAACTTATGCCTTACCTTAGGTTACACCGACCTACCATAGGACCATGGCAACTTCGACATTTCAGTGTTGAATAATTATTTTATTTTGAAGTTTCTATGTGTTGAAAAAGTATACTATTTCATAGTATTCTAAAAGATGTTATCTATTTTCCTTCACAAAATCATGTTCTTCAAAGGTTTTCAACATTTCTCAAACTAATATAGTTAGTGTCGAAGTTGCCAACTTGGTACTATGGTATATGCTTTCTTATAATTCCATCAACCATAAGTCCAAACCAATTCATTTTGGCAAAATATTTTTGATCATGAACTCCAAACACATAGATGACATTTGTCACACAAATAACTATAGTAAAAAGTCGTATGTCTTGGTGTAAGCATAATAAATTCATCCTATGTAGGTTAAAAGGCCATTAGACTTTTTTTTTACTTTATGCTCAAGTGGTTGATTTAAAATTCAAGCTTGTTTTTTTCTTTTAAGATTTCAAATTAGGATTTCATTTGGGGTAAATTATCTTCTCTTGTTGTGAGACTTATCTTATCTTTTGTAAGACTCATTTCACATGGGTTTAAATTACACCTAGGAGAATACTAAATTTTCCATGGGAAACTTGAATACCTTAAGCACATGGTTCAAAAAGCCAAGGTGGAGGCAATTAAAAAAGTGCCTTGCCTTATGAATGTGAGCTGATTTTGGGGATTCTTAGGGCTTGAAAACTACTTTTGGCTGTTTGTGAAAAGGTTTAGTAAGTTGTCAAAGTCCCTTGCTCAATTCATGACCAAATTGGGTCAAGAGTGGGATTGGAGAGATGAACAAGAGCAAACATTCCAAGAATGAAGTGGAAGTTAAGGATATTTCTTATGAAAGGGAATATTTAATAAAATTGTGCCATGGCACATTTAATTTGTTATTATATGGTAATCCATTCACACTGCATGTTATCAATTGCCAACTATTCAAATGGCTTATAGATTCAAACAAACTTATTTGATAAGTGCCTTAATGGGCCCTTATGTTGCAAGAATATGATTAACGGGGAGGGGGGCAGGGGACACTAGTAAAAAAAAAGAAAAAATATGTGAGTAAAAATTTAGGGTGAAATATATTGGTTGTTGGGTAAAAATAATAAGTTAATTAGTTTTTAAATAAGGTATATTTAATTGTAATATAGGTATGTAATAATCTGAAATAATGAATTATAATTAATATAAGGTGGCTTTAATATGTATAAATTTAAAAATTAAATAATAATACGGTGATAAAAAATAGGTTGGACAATTATCTAATACCTCCCCTCCCCTCTTGAGTTTATTAATGAGGTGGAAATTGTGTAAAATTATGGCCCACTGGTTAGATTTAGCTCACAACCACCTTCATTTGGTTGGTTCTTCCAAATGGCCACTGCCTGATTCAAAATTCACACCACTTCCACAATATGGCCCAATCCACATCTAAATAATTAAATGATTTGGACAATATCACTTTGTTGTTAGATTACTTCCTATTGCTAATTAAGATTTTTGTGTGCATTGTTGTAAACAAAAACTTGTTTCCATCTCTCCATCATACCAAAATCTTGTTTAAGCCCCCAAACTTTGATCAAATCTTAATAAAAAACTTCAAATGAATACCATGTTTGTCAAGTATTTATTACATTAGATTTCTGTAAGATTTATTTTTGTGTTGAGATTCTATTTATTGTCAACATGGTGTTTCCTTTTAGTGTTTCTAATTTATTCCCAAGGAATAGCTTGTAAAGTGTCATCTACAATTATAAAATTCTAAAGCACAATAAGGAAAATGACACATATTGTTTGTTTCATGGGTTTATGATTATAAATTGTTGGGCTAGAATTTTCATTTATAGATGAATTTAAATTTTGAACACAAATGATCAATCTATTTTTGTGTGTTTGTTTTAGATTCATTTATTTGGATTAGAATGGGAATTGTAGTAAAAAAAGGAAGATAAGAAAAACAAACTCAGCTAGCTGACCAATTTTGGAGATTTTTTGCATAAGAAATCATTATTGTGTGAAGAAGTCATGTTACAAGATAACAATGTACATTACTAATAAAATGCATGCAAGAATACAAACCAAATAATTATTAAACAAAAGAAAGAAAATGAGAAAAAAAAGATTGTAAGGATTGTTAAGTTGGTAAAATAATTACACCAATAAAAAATACTCATTAAATGTAGCTTTTTTTACAACATATAAAATCTAGACACATCTGTACACATAATTTCAACACTCCCACTCAACAAACATTCTTAAGGAACTAATAATGTGAGTTGGTCAAAGAAAATCTAGGGTCCCTCCCTTGCTTCCATTACATAATCCTTCTTAGCTTTTTTAATGCAACCTTTCATGCCTTTGGCAACAAGTAACGAAATCATTAAAAAGCATGTGAAGCTTATAAAAATGGTTAAAAGGTAATTAAAGCTTTCGTGAATATGTCTACAAGCTACTAAATAATGAAAAATAAAGAATATTGATGTTGTTTAAAATTTGATGTTCCTTAATGAAATGATATTGCATGTTAACATGCTTATTGCAATCATGAAACTCTTTGTGTACTAGTCAGATTAAATTTTGGTTGTTACAGTACAACTTTGTTGACACGTTCATTTCAAAGAATGGTTAAGGAACTAAAATTGACCAAATCATTTCCTAAGTCATTCCATGTAAATGATTTCATAGCTATAGATTATTATTTTATGATGTTTATCCATTATGTCCATGATAAAGTATATGGCCTTAAGTTTTATTGAAATAAAAAGGTGAAAATCATTACAAATTTGTATTCCTAATTGTCATGGCCCCTTCTAGAATCATGTTCCTTAACTTTGGAATTTTATAACTAAATTATACCTACACAATTGATCTCTTAATAAAAAAATAAAATATAATACAATAAAAAATACCTTAGAGAATTATTTCCCAAGAAAAAATTCAAAACATGTTTCAAACATGTGTGCTAAACTAGAAACTTTAAGGAAAATAAATATCTTTAAATTCCTAAATTTTTAAAAATGCAATGATTAGGAACACAAATTAAAAAATATTTTTGATATCACTGAAGTTTCAAAATTGCAACTTGATAAATGTATTCACCAAAAACATTTAATGAAAATCCTTATTTAATTATTTCCTATATTTTTCTATGGTTCCATAGGTCCAATAAAATGAAAGTGTGACATTCCTAATGGTATGACCCAAGGATGGTTTTACCCATGTGCATGACTTAATTCGATTAATTACATCACCAACATAGTCTACATTAACAAATCCTTCAAAAAGGTTGCTCCCAAGTTTGTAGACATGACACAAGGTCAAGTCAAGAAGGTGACATAAAGCTATTTAAAGATACGTTTCTCCACCAAATAATGTGCATGCTATGGGTGAGTTGGGAATTTTGCAACAATGTCACAACATAAGAAATATTAGGCCTACTTCCCATATGTGCAAATTGCAAGCTCCCTATAGCTACATAATAAGAAACTGTTTGACTGAGTTCTTCTTCAAGAACTTGAACATCATCAAGCCAAACATTTGGGTATGTTGGGGTAGATATTGGTGCATAGTGCACGAACCCAAATCTTCAAAAAATTTGCATGAGAAAATTTGATTGATTAATGTACATCAACTCATGATTTTTATCTCATGATATGTGTAGTTCCATGTAAAGATTTGCATTAGATTTAGAGACTTCAAATTCCTTCTTCAATTGTGACATCATGTTTTCCAATTTTGGGGCATGTGCATAACACCCAAGCCAATCCTTTACAAAAATTGTGACCAACAACAAAAGTTTTTGTTAAATGGAATAAACACAAGGATTAGCTTAAATGGGGTGCAAGTTAAACTTGGTGAAGAACTCATAGAATTTTCAATTCCAAACTTTAGAAGATTGTTTGAATTCATGTAAGCTCTTCTTCAAGTGACAAGCTTTTGATTCTTGTCATGGGACTTCAAATCCATGGGGTTGCACCATGTAGATATTTTCTTCCAAATCACCATACAAAAATGTTGTTATATGAACATCAAATTGAATTATGTTAATGTCTTATTATGTTGCAATGGATAGCACATTCTAGATGATTTATATTTAACAACATTAAACTTTTTTTGTTCAATTTATTTTGAGGTTAATGTAAGTTACTCAAATCTATTATGGAGGTTATTGTAAGCTCGGTTTTTAAGTTAATTATTCCTAGGTTAATATAATCTATTTTAAATTATTCCTAGGTTAGTGTAAGCTACTTTAAGCTACCCAAGTTTATGTGTAGGCTATTGTAAGCTAGGTTCATATGTTAGTTTTAAGCTATTCTTAAATTAGTGTAAGTTAATTTAGGTTAGTCCTAGGTTAATGTAAATTATCCTAAGCTTTTTGTAAGTTACCATAGGTTAGGATTTAAGACTAATCTTAAGCTATTGTATATAGGTTATTTTACCTTAAGTTATTTTATCTTATACTATTTTTGGTTATTCCACTTTTGGTTATCCTAGGCTATTGTGTACCCTAGGCTATTTTTGGTTATCTTAAGCTATTATAAATTATTATACCTTAGGCTATTTTAGGCTATTCCACCCTAGGATATTCTAATGTATTATGTTTTAGGTTTTTTTTTTGTTATTACAAATTATTCAACCTTTAGTTATTTTTAATTATTTTTAGTTATTCTAAATTATTTTATAATATATTATTAAAGCTATTATACCTTAGGGTAGGGTTTAGTCTATAGTAGCTTAGTACTGTGAAATAGTTTTAAATAACCTAAAATAATTAAAGATATAACTTGTAATAAACTGGGTAAAATAACCAATAATAGTTTAAGGTATAAGTTAGGGCAATCCCATCCTTGGGTGGTACAATTAAAAACCACCTCCAAAAATCTAAGGAAAGGTGAACTTAGTTTTTTTTTTTTTTTTTAAATATATTTTTTATTGTTGATTTGCACCACATAGCCTTTGTGTTCCCCACCTATAACACGCTAGAAAAATTATAGACATTCACATAAGCTACACAAGTAAGAAATTTGTGTTCTTAAAATGTTCGTGACATTTGTTCCTACGATTCTTGACCTTTTATGATTAAATGTCAAGTTGCACCATTGTAAAAACTTTTTTTTTTGGTTTATCAAATATAGTCATTAAGGTATGGCCCAAACTGTCAATTGAAACAAAAAAATTGAGAATTGTTACAATTTTGTAAACATGAATGTAATGGCTTCTTAAGACCTCCTAGTATTGACCTTCAAAAATATAAAAATTTCAATCCAATATATATTAATAAAATAAAAAAAGACCATATTAGGCCTTCCTAACAATTAAAAACATTACAAAAATGGAAAAACATGTTCTTCAAGTGTGTTCTTAAACAAAAGACTTGAGATGTTACTTTCCTGAAATTTTTTCTTTGACCACCCATTTGGCATATTAAAACTTAATTTTTTGTAAATCAATTGAAATTAAAATTTTTACATGAGTTTGGTAATCTTTTGATGTAAAATTTGAAATGAATTTTTTTGGAGTGAGTCCTATGTTGTTTTGAAGTTGGACGGGTCTAAGAAATTTGGGTTATAATGTTCTTAGTGATATCACCCAAGAATGTATTATATACACCCAAGAATACATTAAAATTGTACCTAAGATCTTTTTTTGTTTTTCTTGGGTGTATAAAATACATTAAAATAACAACATCAAATAGTAGTGAAACATGATTACTATAGTACTTGATAAATTTCGGGCATAAATTAAATTATTTCCATTTTGTCGAATTTTTGAAAAAAAAAATATTAATTGTGTCAAAATTTTAATAAAATCTAAAGTTCAACTATTAGGTTTGAAATGTTGACCTTCAAGTATAGAAATTTCAGATTAGGACCATTTAGACACACTACACTATTTCATAACCTTGAAGAAGATATACTTATTATTTTATATAACAATTAATTGTTGAAAATTTAAAATTTTAAAAACCAAATGTCAAAGTTAATATTTAAATTTAAATTAATTATTTAGCAATTTGTTGCCGAAATAATTCATGTACTACGATACATAGTGACCTTACAGTATATAATCTTAGGCAAAATGAAGGGTGAACCTATTTCATTTTTAAGATCTCATAGTGGTTTAGATTAATGAAATGCAGCCCACTTTTGTATTGATGAGTGGAAGAACAAATGATAGATTAACACATATTATCTTTCTTAGTCCATTTGTTCTCATCATCAACTTTTTCTTTGATGGCAAAACTATTAACTATGCTAAACAACTTTTTGGTTCATAGCATGACATTCATTTGAAATTTCCACATATTGAATTTTTCTTTGTTGAAATTGTCAACATGTGCCAAATCTCTTATTGGATTATTTTTGGTTGCCAAGGTTGGAATTAAAGTTGCTATAGCTATAGGAACTTGGCCTTCTATCATGACAAATAATAAAATTTTAGTATTGTAACAAGAATATGAACATTGTAGGAAAAAAATGATGTTTCTTGTGGCAATATGCAAGAAGACAACTAGTTTACAACTTAAGCCAAGTCTATTTTTAGAAATGTAGTATGCCCATAACTTGTAGAAAATACGAAGAAAAAAAAAACTTAGTTCATTGATTTTGAAAATTGTTATGTAAAAAATCTAATTGCATGAAGAAGTTGCAGTATAAGAGAACAATGTACATTATCAATGAAATGCATGCAATAATATGAACCAAACATGTATCAAGTAAAAGAAAACAAATGACAAAAGAAAGAATCGTAAGGACCATTAGGTCAGTAAAATTGTTACACTAGTAAATATTATTCATTCAACACAATATTTTTTACAACATATAATATCTGGCCATGTATGTAGATTGTATATTTCCAACAATTGCAAGGAAAGAAGGAAGCTAATTTAATTATGAAGTTAGAGAAATGAGAAGCAATTTTGGTAATTTTTGTTGGAGATACCAAATCTTAAATCCAATATAATGGAAGTTTCATGGTGTTATTAGGTGATATTGGTGATCATGGTGATTTGTTTTGGGGTGAGATTGGGTTTGCACTAATGTTGTGTGTGCATACATGGTTTTGATATGCTAGTTGAACAAATGTATTTTAGAAAAATATACATTCACATGTAAATGTATAGTTTTCATTTACATTTGCGTTTTTGTACAATTTTGGACATGTCAATGCAAGTGTAAAATAGTGCACTTGGCCATTTCATTCCATGTAAAACATGTCAAGGGGAAGTGTAAAACACACGAGAACCACATACATTTACATAATTTGTGCAAATTGTGTTATTCATGACAATTAATATTTAATAACAATTTTTGTTTATGGTTCAAATTTGGTACACTTTGGGATGATATTTATTAATCATGGGGTGCAATCATAAGTATAAGAACCAAAACAAGTGTAATTAATGGTTGGTTTTTCATATTCTAGTGTCAAAATGGAACTTTTTACATTAAAATGTTTTAAATATGTTATGAAATCATGTGAAATAATTTGGATTGAATCTAACATGAATATAGATTACTTAAAGACACTCATGAAGCACTATAATCAATGCTTTCATTGTTTTTTTATTTAAATTTTTTTTTGAAATGCATTCAAAATGGCATAAGCATCCCAAATCAGTAAATACATCTTTACACAATTAATATAATATGATATATATCATACAATACATCATATAATAAAACATGTTTACACAATTAATATAATATGTCATGACAAAAGATTTTCTTTTACCACCATAAAAATCATGTGTTTCTAATCCATCGTGTTTCATAACCAATTGTAGTTTGTCATATCATCTTGGCAAGCACTCTCATTGCTTTTTAAGAAATAAACAAATAGTCGCCCAAAGTGGTAGGGTTAGCTTCCATTATCCTATTTGCACCCAATGTTCATTCGTACATCATATTATAGTTGTTGTGATAAAAGCTAAAGCTTATTTTTAAGGATCTTTGAGGACATTAAATTGTGCACCAAATCAAAAAATGAAACTATACTTGCACATTTGTTACACCTTATAAAAGTCATTGCTCATTCCAACTTGAAAATTTAGTATAAGAAAATAACATCTAGTTCATAGTTCATGTCTAGTAAGATTAAACACCTCCAACAAACTTTGTGGGTGGTGTCTTGCACAGTTGCATAGTTCATGAACTCCAAGATTGATGCTTGTTTTGCTTAGTAGAACAAAATACGTGTTTGTTCTCTTTCTTATATCGATCCTCATCATCCATGAATTGGCAATGTTCCGAGAAGAGGGGTAGATAACAACTAGTAGTCTAGTTACATCCATTAAGCTAAGGAATTGTCCTAATTTATTCCACCTAAACTTTGCTCAAGAATCAACCAATTCTTGCCATAGAACCATGTGGGTGGTGCCACACAAGGTGTCATATTGAGTGTGGTTGATGAAGTTCAACAAGGGATCTTCTTGTGCTCATATATGTTCATAGTGAATTTGCATGATGATCTTGGACGATAATTGATGGTGACAAGGAACTATAATTAGGGAAAAGAAGGAACAACACGACATGCAAAAGGCCACAAAAATCATTTTCTTTCCTATGAACATTCATCTCTATCATTTGACAGGCAAGTTCTAAACAGCCTGGAACGATCCACTTGTTGAGAGGGTTCTCTTGAGAAGGCAGAAGGTCAAAAAGCTTGGCAAGCAACACAGGGCTCAAAGTTAGAAAAAACTGTGCACAAAGGTCGTCAGCATGTCAGAAAAAGCAGATTTGACAAGTTATTACAATGCTAAAATCCTTTGCTATAGGCCTCCTGTAGTGAACTACAATGTACACATTTGCCATGCTGCTTTTGGATCAAGAGGTGGTTTATAAACAGCTAGAAGAGATTTGGCTTCGCTGGGTGCCGATCTATGTCGAGTCAGATAAATGACTCAGCAGCAGCCAAGAAGGGAAACAAAGCGGCCAGGTATCAGTGGTGACGCCGCCATGCCAGAGTCTTCCTGGAGACTTGAATGATCAAAACTTGCTTTTTGAGGAGCTTGTCAAGACCCTGTTGCCCTGGCATTCCTGTCATACATGATGAGGAAGGAAAGGGGGGCCCTAGTGAGAGTTTCAGTTCCAAAACAGCTTTACACTCTGGCTTTAATCCTGGAACACAAATCTGCCAATATGGAGAGTAAAGGGTCTCTTTTCCACATTAGGCCCATGTGATGAGTGTGTGCTGTGATCACATCAGCCTAATGGAAAAAAGGCATTGTTGACATAAGGCCTTTGTTTCTTGTTGTAGGGACAGTCAGTTTCCATTGGAGATCTGCAGGTGTGTTGAAAACTATGTAATTAATCATTTTTAGGAACTCTGGGAACACATGATGTTCTCATGTTAAAAGGAATATTCGTCATTCTTTTTAGTGACCAACATTTTGATTCGCATCTTTGCATTTGGTCAATGTTTGATTGGTAGATTTGAGGAGATGACTTTGAGGACATAAGGGAAAGCCGCTGTGATCACACCTGCCCAATGGAAAGATGTCGTAAATATCACACCTCTCAGTTGTTGCAGGAGGCACATCCTGATGCGTGTTTTCATTAAGAAACCAGCTCCAAAACTTTAAAAAATATATATATTGTGGCTTCGATGTCTTGGAACACAATCTGATTCTGTATTTTAGCAGTTTTGGTGTGGGTGGTGCAAGAGGGCTCTCCCAGAGAATAAGCAAAACAACCCCCACAAAAAACCAATGAGAGCCAATCATGTGACACCGTGGCATTCCTTTTGCTCCGTATCATTGTTTGTCTGTCTGTCTGTCTGTCGTTGGAGTTGTTTGGGGGCAATTTCAGTTTGGCGTGTGGGGAACTCCAAGTCATCTCTGGACTGACTAAGAGTAGTTGATTCTACACATGGCAAAATCCTGCAGGGATTCAAAGGGATGTAGGTAGTTGCTTATACACGAACAACTGAAAACTTTGGATGTACACATATTTTGCAAATCTGTACATGTAATTGAATATACAGCTCCATTTAATTGTCTGTGTCCATAGTCTTTGTGTAAGGTGATGGGCACAAATTGAAGGTGCTTCTTTCTTTCTGTAAACTTGACCATCCTATAAAGAAAGTAGTTTTCCATACATGTATTTACACTAAGAGTCAGGGCTGAAAAAACTTGGGGGTCAAAACTTTGAGCATTTTCAGCTTGTTGTTTGGCCCCTAGTTGCTAATAAATGCTAGAACATTGACATCATAATATTAATAAATGCTGGAACATTGGTCCCAAGGGTTGCAAAATTGGCTTCCCAAATTCCATGGTCTCCTTTTCTTCTTCAGACTTGGGGTCAATACAAAGCCATAAAGTTCAGCATTTATTAGTAACTTGGAACAGATTGAAAAGATCTTTTCTATTTCAGCCTTGACTCCTAGTGTAAACTCCCTTGGGGCTGATTTCAACTTTTGCATCAATAGGAATTGCTTGATTTGAGTTGAACATTGGCCTTGACTCCTAGTATAACTTGGGCCTTATTAGAGCCAAATTTCTGCAAAGTTGGTGTTACTATATAATATGTGAATATAAAGTCTAATGTTAAGAAACCTGTGATTTTTCATGAAAAATACTCACATCAAACTTTGAAGTATTTTGAATGTGCATTACTTTTTCTTGGCAAAGCTTGACCGAGATTTGATCCCCTCCATAAATAAACCGTATTTGAATTTTGGATGGGTGCATCATTAGAGCCCATGTGTGATACCTTGGGGTGCAGGGAGAGAGTTTTAATCATGCCTGCCTTCTCCTTAGCGATTATATATGTTTGAAAAAGGACATGGTATGTGGGTGTCATTAGGGCTTTCCAACCAAAAAAAAGAAGGCATACTCTATGTCCCTTCTTATGCAAAAATTCCAAAGATATCTTCAAGTGGGTGAGTGGGTGGGGAAAGGACTAGGAAATCATAATGGTTCCATGTGCCAACCAAATATCAACTACATAATATTATCAAAGGTTTATTTATGGTTTTGAAATAAAAATTATATATATATATAACCAAATTATCCACTAAATTCCTAGTTTGAATATTTGGGGCTATGAGTTCTAGTTTCTTCAGTTCAATTGTGCACTCTAGCTACAAAGGCATTAACTATGTTCGGTGGGGATGTCACTTACCCTACTTCAAATTATAGTTTTTCCTCTTCTTCTTGATCTATAGCCTATCTACATACAAAACTTCAACCTTCTTGGGGGAAACGTCAAAACTAGGTACTAGTTATGAACGAATTCCATAAGACTTCAAAACTAGATTCTACATTTTTTTAGAAACTTCTATTATATTCTTCTATAAGGTTTTTAGAAAAAAATCTTCTAACTAAATCTTCTAAATTTTTTATTAAACATTTAAATAAATATTTAACTAATTTTTTTTCTAAAAAATTCCTTAAATGATTAAAAAAATTATGTATATTCTTCAAGGATTTTTTTAAAAAATAAAAAAATTCCAAACATATTCCTAAAGATATTTGTAGAAATTTCTTACATGTTTAATGTCTATGTCATATAATATATATGCTTGACAAGATCCTATATCAAGATCCTGGGTTTGATATAGGATCTTGTCAAGCATTCCTCTCGAATGCCTATTCTTTAGTTCATCAACAACATTTTCAACCAGCAACACTTCTTTTGACACCACAAAACTCTCAATATTGATGACAATCAAATTAATAGTCCTTGCAATGTGAAGCTCATCTTGAAAAGAGTCAAATCATTTGAGCTTATCCATATCCAAAGCATGATTGAAATAAACATGAAAAACACTAAGCAAACACAAAGAGCATTAACTAGAAAAATCAATGAGGAATGGAAGAATCTCAACTCTTCATGTAAAAATCCTGTAAATAATAACGAATGAAAACTTCAAGCATGACTCCTAAAAGTCAGATCTCCACTTTCATACAAAAAAATCGTGTCAAATCTTTGTTGCCATCAACAAAGGAGCCACTCACTAACATGATACCAAGCTCCTCATACTCGAGCTTGACATATAACATCGGACCCTATTATCACCTAAGTTTTGCAAAACCCTAAACCCAATTGTTTGGATTTCAACTTTTAGGTTCTCAACTTTTGGGGGGGGGTAATGTTGTTAAACTAAAGGGGATTGTCTTTTGTCCTACTGGGCTTGACACATTCCTAACTGGAATGCTCCCTATGGGGCCTTTACCTCAACCATAGATTAGAGTTGAATTGTTTATGGTTGTTTCGTCCCTTTTTTTTGGTAGGTGGCAATAGATTGGAATGTAATTGTTAATGAGTTTTTCCTCCTTTTTATGTGGATAGAATAGATTGAAATGGATTTAATGGTATTATAATTGATGGGTTTTTCTCCTTTTTAGGTAGATGGCTATTGGCAATAGATTTGGAGCAGAATTTAATTATGGGTTTTTCCCCTTCTTTGGAAAGTTGCAATAGATTGGAACACAATTGACTTTGAGAATTGTATCCTAGCTAGCTATGCACTGTGCGTATCAGCACTTCAACTTTCAAGCCTCTTGATTGGTGAACTTCAAACCGATCTTATGTTAGATAATTCAGCTGGCACATGTGAGGGAGGACTGCCCATACCAAGAACATAGCCCAAAACACTCATCAATTTGAAGCTGGGATTGGACTTCAAGGAGGAACTCAAGTCATGGTTAAGTGAGTTCTTGGAAACAACACACTTAAATGCTCCTATGATAAACCCCATTTCAAGACCATCATAATCATCTCAAAAGACCACCTTCAAGTTTGAAAATTTGAACCCTAATTCTGGGTTGGATTTCAAAGCACACTTGCACTACTGGTGGTGGAGAAGAAAGGCACTAGGCATAGCCTAGTGATTGGAGTGGTGAAGGAAAGAGCAAAATAGAAGCCTGTTTTGTTCATTGATGGCTTCCAAGGTAACAGGAAAACTCATTGATGGTGGAAGATGATCTTTAAGCTGAAGTGATAATTTGGAAACATAAGCAAATGGTTGACTAGTATCCCATAAATGCCCCACACAAAAAGAAAGGAAGTCCAAATTGGAATTCATGATCACATGCAATCCCTAGTTGTCACAACACAACAATAGGTCAAAAACCCCTTTCTGGGATGGTCCTCTCTCTCCCTCTCTCTCAGAGTGTGACCCTAATCTAGCCTCATAGTTCTTCTCCCTTTTTTGGGAAGTTGGTTTTTAGAGGTACCCATTACATTACTTAGGCCAACTATATCGGCACTCAATCCCTAATGCTTCATGGTGAAAAGGGAATCGAACACTTGTGAGAAATTAGAATTCATGATGTTCGAACATGAATTAATGATGGATTTGCAAGACACTCATGCAAAATCCTCAGCATTTCTGAAAACTTATTATCTCTTATGGAACGAGAGCAAATGTGAGTGATCTCCAAAATGGCAACTGGTCATGCAAATCCTCAAGCATTTCTGAAACTTATTATCTCTTATTGTACAAGAGCAAATATGAGAGATCTCCAACACAGCAATGGGTCATGCAAATCTTCAGTATTTCTGAATACTTATTATCTCTTATTTAACAGAGCAAATGTGAGATCTCTGAAATGGCAATGGGTCATGCAAATCCTCAATATTTCTGAAAACTCATCACCTTACTGTAAGCTCGGTTTTGTCACTAAATAATCCTCAAACTACTGAAACAAATTTTTGTGAAAAATATGAAGTTGGCATGTTGAAAATCATCATAATTATGATAGGGTACACTCTAAATAATTTCTTTACTCAGATGATAATAGATCATGGAAAAAAATAATAATTTCAAAATTTTAAAAAAAGAATTAAGTTTTTGACAAAAAAATATTATTTGATTTTGTCAATGTGGAAACTGACCCTAGGCTAGGGTATCTCTTATTGAACTTGGTAAATGTGAGACTTCCAAAATGGCAATGGGGAGGCCATAAGTAGGATAGCCAAGTTTGAAGTGGTTGTCATATATAAATAGTATTCAGCATAAATCGAGCGAGACGACTAAAATGACACAATAATCTCGCCATCTCTTCCCAACTTGGGGTTCCTATATTGATTCCCATATATACGCAACCTTATATGCAGCACATGTGGGGGGTGGGGGGGGGAATAGCCCATATGGGGCTTGTTGACTATTTAAAAGTATTTCTTGCATGTTCTTTGCATAATTCATGGTTAAGTGTGGGGTATTTAGTAATTACTTATACCTAAGTGGCCACTACTTAATGGTCATAAGCCTGGAGATTATTGCCTTTATAGTTGTGAGCTTTTGACTTGCTATATTTTCAAATAGTGTAATTTCCATCTCTCTTTGTAACTTATAGGGAATTAGGATTTCACCGAACATTTTTTTTTGCACCACCATACTCAAGTTGTATAGGCTTCTTCACTACATTTGTTATGCTATTCCGTGAAAGGAAGGTCATGAATGGGTTTATGAAGGTTGGGAGCCAATTACTGTGCCCAAAACAATAACAACAAAATTATTAAAAAAAATGGTGCAGGTACTAGGTAAACTCCACAAGGTTGGATGTTTGAGTAACACTTCCAAACAAAAAAAATAATGGTTCCTTGCACACACATTGGACCAACACAGTTGCATCAATCCATTGCAACTCCATGCCAAAAAAAAAAAGAGGCAAATGACCAACGAACTCAAAGGAAAGCATTTAGTTAGTTACCAACAACTTGGAAAACCATTGACAAAAGGACCAAAGTGAAGCACCACTAAAGCATTTAGTTAGTTACCAACAACTTGGAAAACCATTGACAAAAGGACCAAAGTGAGGCGCCATCTCCTCTCACTCGTACCCTAGTTCATTATGCCACTCACCTACTGCAAAAACCACTACTCACCTGCTATTGATTTGTTCCATTGTATCTACCTAGAGCACATGGATCATGTGTGAATATGAAAATGTGAAAAAGGAAACAAAAACCATCCTAGCCCAACACTTTGTTGCATATTGAATGGCTACTAACTACTAACAACCCAAAGTTCCTAGTTGCAGGTGCGGGTTCTTCTAGGCTTACTGCCCTTTCAGGTTTCATTTCTTTTTTCTTTCTTCGATATTCTTCTTGTGATTGATGGGGGGGGGGGGGGTTAAGGAACAAAATTTTTTCTTTTGCCCCCTTCGTGGTTCCTTTTTGTTTTTTTTGTTTTTG